>Ga0247825_10000038_pt1 | contig 72199 bp, 73 predicted proteins | sample 13C_Vanillin_Day_FD_194413 | JGI IMG/M metagenome (GOLD analysis project Ga0247825, IMG submission 194413) | Soil microbial communities from agricultural site in Penn Yan, New York, United States - 13C_Vanillin_Day48 | ecosystem: Environmental > Terrestrial > Soil > Agricultural land | place...
AACATCGAGTCGTGGCGCGGATCGTCTCCTCGCATCGGCACGCTCCCTTCCAGGTCGGGAGCATCGTAGTACGACGGGATCACCATGTCGATCCCTTCAGAGTCACTTTTTCAGCACCCTGCTAGAGAAAGTTCCGTCCGACTCTGACGTTTGGAGCAGGTCATGTCGATGGAAGAGAACAAGGCAATTGTCCGTCGCTTTTTGGAAGCCCTTGACCAACAGAACTTCGACGCACTCAAAGAGCATCCCGGACTGTATCAAACCGTCGTGCGGCAGCCGATTATCCGCGCCGCGTTTCCCGACCTTCAGACGACCGTCGAGCACCAAGTTGCGGAAGGCGATACCGTCGCGACGCGAGCCACGTTACGCACTCATCTTGGAACCCTGTTCGGCGTCGCGCCGACGAATCAGCAACTGACATGGAGTGTTTTGCTGATGGACAAGATCGTAGATGGCAAGATCGTGCTGCACCATGCGAACGCAGATTGGATCAGCGTGCTGGTGAAACTCGGTGTGGTTGCGGCACCGGGTGGAGACACTCCGCGACGTTCAACACTCCCGCACCGGTAAGCCACGCCGTCCTTTGGCGAGCGTCAACGCGCGCTTCGCGACAAGCTCATGAAGCCGCTTCTTCTTGTCGGCCCCCGACATGCGCGACGTGCCGGGCCAGGGTGGCATGTGCTTCGGCGGGTCGAGCTCCTTCTTGACGATACGGGCGGTGTTGGAATCGAAATCTACGAGTCGCGCCTTCAGTCCGGTTGTGACAAGCCGTTCGTAGAGCCCGAAAGGGAGATCATCGTCGGCGTTGGACATCCGGGAACGACCGAGGTCACTCGACGGCGACAGGGCCGGACAATGATCTGCGGGTCTGTCATGGCAATCCGGTTGACGGTCAAAGCCGCGGGCCGCGTTCGCGGCGCGTGCCCCAGAGCGCGCGAAGGATCACTTGGACGTCATCGAACGTGTAGTACAGGTGGGCGGCGACTCTCCTAAGGTAGACGCGGCGAACGCCCGGAACTGGAGACTGAGCGTAGAGGCTTCCGGCCCCCTGGTGGTGCCGCGATGATCCGGAGCGCTTGTTCGAGTTCCTCGGTGTACACGTCCGGGTTGTCGCGATTGGCCAACCACCAGGCTTGCTCTCGCCGAACGTGCTCTTGTGCAGTGGCCGTGAAGCGAAGACGGCGATTCTTCAACGCGACCGAAGTTCGCGAAGGATGACTTCTGCATCGAAGAGCCGACCGGCCTGGACGTCTTCGTCCGAATCCTTGAGAGCCTGATGGAGCGCGGCTCGGTCGTCTTCGTCGAGCCAGTCCCCAGGATCGAGTGGCAACAGTTCGATCACCGTTCCTTCGGGCAGATCGGTCGGCTCGTCGATGACGAGGCGTCCGGCCTTCACTCGAGCCTTCAACGTCATGCGTTCACCGTACCGCGGCCCCTTCTTCACAACCGGCGGGAGCAGCTCGGCGGAATGGGGTGACAGTTTATTCAGCCCCCCCTGCGTCAGGATAGTTGTCGCTTGCTCTTGAACCCCGGATGAGTGGGGCGAGGAAGCGACGACGACGTGACGAGGCCATTCTCACTCGCGTACAAGCAGAAGACGCTCGACTGGCTAACCGGCAAAGACGCCGTCAGCGCGCGGCAGCTGTCCTTGGGGACCGGGCCTCCGCCAACAAACCCTCTCGCGATGGCTGCAGGACGCGTGTAGCCTCTCAGAACGGCGGATCCCCGCGGGCCCGCCGGGCCCGTTCGTGGGCGTGCAACCAGCCGTTCAGGCGGTCCAGGGCCTGGAGGCGCGCTAACGCGCCGATTGACGGGCGTCCTCGCCGTCGTCGAGGTGTCGGTCAAGCATCGCCATCTCACCGGCTCCAGCCGCCTGGTCAGGGGCGCGAAGAGGGAGCCGGGACCGAGAACCCGGCTCCTGACCGTTCACTGGCTGTCGACTATCCTCCGACCGTGGCGATATCCGACTTTGCGGCTACTTCCGCGCGCGCGACTTCGGCCCGGGCGTCGACCTCAGGCTTCGCTTCATGAATGGCGTCGGCAAGCGTGCGTCCGTCGATCAGAACGCGATGCTTGAGCACCATGAACGGCACGTCGGTGTTGCGCGCGGCATGAGCGACCGTTGCAAATTCCTCGGCGCTCCGGAAACCCTCGGCCGCAACCTCCATGCGTGCGCCGCGATTCAGAACCGGTTTCAGTCTGGCGTGCAGACGCGGTTCCGACAGCGGCACCGAGGTGGACGCGGCGTTCACCTTCGCGGCACTCGACGTGGTTTTCCGGGCCGTTGCCGTCGCTCCGGCCCGCGGGGTCTTGGCGGGTGCCGTGGACGACGCGGTCGGTGGCGAATCGTTCCTTGCCGTAATCTCGGCAGATGGAACCGTCACGCGCGTATTTTCAACCGACAACCTGTCTCGAACCGACGGACCGACCGCTACGCCCACGGCGAACGCACCTAGGAATCCGGCCGTCAGAGCTGCTGCTTTGCCAAGGGTCATATTCAGTCTCCCTTTCAGCAACGCACGAGCTTTCGTGCGTTCCGCTACTGCGGACCTGCAAGCGCGGTGACCTGAGCCGGCGGGATTGACAACTCTGCCGTATGAGCGCGTGACAACTCTGAGCGCGTAACAAGTCGATACATGGCAGGGGTTGTCCGGAGGCTGTCGTCTTCGCCGTCCTGCTCATCTGTATCGAGCGATCGCCTCAGAAGTTCGAGAAGGATGCGGTCGAACCAACGCTCGGCCTCGGTCCGGTCCAGTAGTTGTATCCGCCTGCGCGTCGTCGCAAGAGCGGAGGCCTGACGACTACCGCTCGCGATGGAGCGCGGCGTACTCCCAGGCGATGCCGCGGCCAGTCTCGCCGAGTTGTAACCCCTCGGCCTGCGCAGCCGCGTGAAGCGAAGTTGGGGAGTGTAAGAAGACACGAAACGATCTTCCCATGAGGTGCTGAATGGCGTTCACCACGCGCACGACGACGCGCACGAGGACACGGTCGCGTGGGAAGCTCAAGAGGAGGCGACGCTCTGCGAGGCGGGCCGCGATGGCGGTCAGTCGCACGCCGTCCGGTGTGCAGCAGACGACGCGGTTGAGGACGACTATGTCGGCCGACGCAACGACGTCGGGTTGCTCGAGAACGTCGGCCACACGAAATCTGCTTCGGTTTTCGAGGCCCCTCTCCCGTGCGAGCTCCCGAGCGTAGGGCTCGTAGGCGGCGACCAGCTCGACAATCTCACCACGGTGTGCGCCCGCCGTGAGCAACTCGGCCTGGATCGTCCCGATCCCTCCACCGATCTCCAGGATTCGAGCGCCGTCGAGGTCTCTGGCAGGGACAGTGGTTACCATCCTGCGTTCGATCTTGTCGAGTCCCTTCCTGCGATACCGCCGGAGGCTCCTGCGCACAACCCGTGGCGTGAACATCTCCTCGCAGCGCCCGGCGCGGCAGCAGCCCGGCATGTCCGCATGATACTCCGCGCTCGCGGGCTTACTTGACTGTCATATAGCCAGCCGTTACCTCGTTCTTGTGAGCGGCGAAGGCGGCGAGGACTTCTTCCTTCTCGCGCCGAGGCACTTTGACAAAGTCAAGGGTGCGCCCAAGCTCCGCCGCGACCTCGTCGAATTCGTCCGGCGAGATCCTGAGGTCACGATGAGCTTCCTCAAGGCCCACCGCAGTCGTTCCCGGCCTTGTGGCCGTGTATTGGAACGGCCCGCCCGCGACGGCGCACACCCAAAGGGTTCGCATGAACTTGAGGCCCGGCAACCTGTCCAACCTCTTTGTGTGCCACTCGCTGAGGGCTGGGTTCTTCGAGGTTTTCCCTACCATCGGGTTCTTTACAATCGCGTCGCTGAAGTGGTCAACCACAGCCGCGATGGCGAACACGCCGCCAAGCCGTTCGTACAAGCTCTTCTCGGTCATGGTTCACCAACCTTCCAATTTGGTCTAAGGAATGATCCACGGTGTAGCGCTGTCGGCCGAGCCGACGTTCACGACGTGCTGCGGCAATGCGGGCGGTAGTGATGTTTCGGACTACTTGGTAGTGTCTGTGCTACTCGTTGGCGTCGCCTGATGAAAGCTTGGGTTTCTTTGATGGTCGTGCAACGAGATGACCGTTACCGTTGCTCGGGCTTGCCTTCGTGGGCCGGAGATTGGCGCCCTGGTGAAGCAACATGGCTTTGAGGCCATCAAGCTCTGCCTGCACGTCGGCCGTGCGCCGGAACTGTACGTCGATCTCATGCTGTTGACGCTCAAGCTCGATTCGTTGCCTTTCGATGAAACGCCGCTGTTCTTGAAGTTCCGCACGGATCGTGATGTTGCCAGCCATGTCGCTCTCCTTAGCTTCGGAACGCCAAAGATAGAATGGTTGGGGTGAACAGTGATGTCTCGTTTTGCACACGCGGTTCAAAACCGAGAATCAATGGTGCTGTCAAACCATGCGTCTCAAGAGGCCCGAACGTGCCGGCGAGAGGCGGGCGGTAACCAACGGCCGACGACAGCGCCGACGGCACCAACAGCCACACCGAAACCGAGCGCGATCGAAAGCAGCGTCAGCAGGATCACGAATATGAACGGCTTGGAGAACGGCGCAGCGAGCAGGCGGGGGTCCCTGATCGCGAAGAACGTGAACAACATCACAAACCCGAAGAAACTGGTTGTCCCGGCTGTGAGCAGCCCCGTCCTGATGAGTCGTGTCCGCTGGGCACCGTAGTAACCAGCCCACAAGTAAACCATTGCGTGCAACAGCGTCAGACCAGGAGCTTGCACCTGAACGAGGTTAATGTTCCACGGGAGTCTTGCCGCAAGAGGCAACAGCGTCAGGGGCACCATCGGGAGCGCACACCGCCACATCAAAGGCCAGAACACGCTCGCCACGTGTTTGATGTACCACACGTCGGCCTGAAACGGTCCAAGCGCCTGATACCTGACCTCCCTGTACTCTTCTAGCAGATCACCTGAAATCGATTCGCGATCAGATGGCGTCAAAATCGATCGCAAGATCGCTTCAGCCCACTTCGGGGGGTTCGGTTCCTTACTGATCATGTGCGCACCTTCAGCGGCCATGCCAGGCCGTGCCACAAGCTGTCAGTCGTGGACTTGGCCTCGTTCAAGGCCCGAATGCCAGCGCTGGTGGGAGCGAAGTACCGCCGGGCGCGGCCACCGCGAATGGCCGTTCCTGGCGCCAGTGTGGAAGACGCCAACTCCTTGGCCTCGAGGCGTTCAAGCGTGCTGTACACGGCACCCGCTGATACGTCGCGATGCAGACGCCTCTGGACTTCGTTGAGAATGGCGCGCCCGTAGGCGTCTTTGCCTAGCCGGATCAGGGCCAGCAGCACGGCTTGTTCAAACGGTCCGACGATGTCCGCCATTAGTGTCTACAGTGTAGACATCATCTGCAGGGTGTCAAGCGATAAGTGCGGCCTCGCCGGCGAGCCAGGAATCTGACAGGGCGTGATCACACATGATTGCGCAGCATCAGCTCTTTCGGGTGTGGCTCGAGATAGACCTGTCCCGCCAGATACGTGACGTTGTGCACCCGGACGTGATGTCGAACCAGGGTGAGCGGCACGACGAGCGGCACGAGTTCGCGCGCGTAGTCGTCGATCGCCCCGAGCAGCTCGGCCTTCGACTCGCTGTCGATCCGTTGCTTGAAGTACCCCGCCATATGGTGCAGCGCGTTCGCGTGGCGTCTGCGCGTCGCGATAATCGAGAGCGCGCCCATGAACATCTCCGTGTACCTCCGCTCGAGGTCCTGCCGAACGGACGGGGCCTGTGCCACCAGACGCCCGAGCTGACGGTACGCGGCAGGCGAATGCGCCATGAGGGTGAGTTTGTGGGCCGTATGAAAGCGAACGAGCGCGCCGTGATTCCATCGGCCGCCAAACAACGTCCGCAGCCTCCCGTACGCAAAGACCCGTTCAACGAAGTTGTCGCGCAGCCGCGGGTCCGACAGCCGTCCTTCCTCCTCGATGGGCAGGTTGGGGCAGCCGTCCTTCAACGTCGCGGCAAACAATCCCCGTCCGGACTTGGTCGGGACGGGGCCCTGGCCGTAGACCTTGACGCGCTCCATGCCACAGCTTGGCGAGTCCTTCTTGAGCACGAAGCCGCACAGGTCCTGCGACGCGAGTTGGGCGACCCGCCGGCGAGCGTAGCGGACGAGTTGATCGGTGACGTCGACGCCGGTTTTGACCGTGAGCAGCCTGACGCCCTCTCCCTCGCGCACCAGCCGCATCGACTCGCGCGGCGTGCCGAGGCCGCACTCGACCTCTGGGCAGACCGGCACCCATTCGACGAATCGTCCGAAGGTCTCGGTCAGGAACGCGTCGCGCTTGTGGCCGCCGTCGAAGCGGACCGCCTCGCCCAGCAGACAGGATGAGATGCCGACTCGAACCGGGCGATCCACAGGAAGCGTGGCGCTCATCGCGTGTCAAGAGGTGTTTGGGGCGTCATCACCAAGCGATCGGCATCGAAGCCGTTTTCGCGAGCTGCCGCACGGGCGGCCGCAAGGCTGGCGGCGTCCATCGCGCGAGCGCGCGCCAGGATCCAGAGATAGGCGCGATCCGGCGAGCCAACGACCGCCCATGAATAGTCGTCGGCCAGGCCCACGATCCAGTAGTCGCCCCACACGAACGGCATGAACGACAGGAAGGCGGGAGCAAACCGCACCTTCAGCTTCGCTGAGGTGCAGGCATCGACCACCCGCGCGACGCCCCGCGCGTCGATGGTGCGCCCGTCCGAAGTGCGGCATCGGTTGACGACGTCGATGCGACCGTCGGGCCGCCTGGCGTAGGTGGCTCTGACGTCGCCCGCGCAGCTCCGCTGAAACCGATTCGTGAATCGCGCGATCTCGAACCAGTCGCCGAGATAGCGATCGAGATCGACGGCGTCTACGGTCCGAACGGGTTCGGATTGGAGTGGGCCGGCCAACATGAGCGCGGCCAGCAGTATGACAGTCATCGCACCATCCGCAAGCGCTCGAGACGGGTGGGTTCAGGAGCGGCAGCTCGCCGGCGAAGCGCGGCATCGCGCGCGTCGGCGAATCTCACGCGCACGATCTGATGGCGCCGCGCAAACATCCGCGCGAGCAGGTGTCGGACCACGGGATCCGCAAGCCGCTGGACCAGCCGGCCGCCGGGAAGCACGTACTCGACCTGATCCTCGTAGAGCGTCTGGTCGCTCCCGATGGCCACGAAGCGGTGAGTGTGCCGCCACGTCTTGAACGGCCCGCGGACCTGCTCATCGCAGAATTGCTTCCCGCGGATGTATCCATGGTGGCGTGCTTCCCAGCACAGGCGCGCGGCGCCGATGCCGATGGAGAGGGTGACGAGGCCGCCATCCTGCAGGCTCCCCACCCGGCGCTCGATGCGGACGAATCGCCGCGACGGCAGCAGATCGAGCAGCGCGTCGGGCTGCTCGTGCCATCGGAACACATCGGCGGCGCGACCGGTCACGAGCGATCGGTACGTGAAGAACCCGCGAGCGGACGACGACTCGCTGTCCACGGCGCGCCCGGCAATGCGCGCGAGCATGCCGCGAAACACCATGCTGTGCAGCGGGAGAATGGCGTACCAATACGCCCGGCCCAGCACCCCCCGCGGATCGAAGGTGGCCGTCTGCCGAATCTGGGACTGCGTGCCGCGCTCGAGCGGCGTCACCTCGAACTCCAGCCAGCCGCTGCCCGGTAGCCTCAGGTCGGCCGAGAGCCGGAGCCGGCGATCAGGTTCATACGCCTCGACTGTCCACCCGTCGATGACGTCTCCAACGACGCATGAGTCGGCGTCACGACGTCCCCGGCCCATGCCCACGCCGCCGAGCCAGCGGTCCAGCCACCCGCGAGCGTTCCACAGGGAACCGCCGAAGTACCAGCCGGCGGCGCCCCCGATGCGGCGCACGGGTGTGAAGGCCTGCGCTGGGGGCACGTCCACGACAACCGTGCGCGTATCCTTCTTGATGCGTGCCGAGAAGCCTTCGTCGATCGCTTTCAGGAAGGCGGCGCGAAGCGCCATCGGCTCGATGCGAAACGTATGGCGGGCCGCCGTCGATCGGACGATCGTGGCATTCTTCAGTCCTTCCACGAGCGCGCGGCCGACGCGCGCCTGCGTGGGGGTCACCAGCGCGAGCCAGAGCCCAGATAAACGAGGCGTGAGCACAGGCACCGGCAGCAGCAGGCGGCGGAGTCCGCGCAGGCGGGCGTACTGCTGCATCATCTCGCCGTAGGACACGACCTCCGGACCGCCAATTTCGAAGACGCCTGATGTTCCCTCTGGCAGGTCGAGTGCCGCCTCCAGATACGCCAGCACATCGTCGACAGCAATGGGCTGGGTCAGCGTCGCGATCCAGCGCGGGCAGATCATCACCGGTAGGCGCTCGACCAGCGCTTGAATCATTTCGAAGGAGAGACTTCCGGCGCCGACGACGATGGAGGCGCGGAACTCCACGACGGGAATGCCGCTCGCGCGAAGCAACTCGCCGGTCTCGGCCCGGCTCTTCAGATGCGCCGACAGCGCACCGAGCGCGTCTGTCAGGCCGCCAAGATAGACGAGGCGCCGCACGCCAGCGCGTGCGGCGGCTCGTCCGAAGTTGTCGGCGGCGCGGCGGTCCGCGTCGGCAAAGTCCGGGCCTGCCGCCATCGAGTGCACCAGGTAATACGCGGTGTCCACGCCGGCGAGGGCGTGGTCGAGTGTGGTCTCGTCGAGGCAGTCACCCTGCACGACCTCGGTGGTCGGGCGGGTCGCCACGAGCCGTGACGGGTCACGCACGAGACACCGAATCGCGCGGCCGCGCTGCTCGAATCGTCGGAGCAGGCGGCCGCCGATGTATCCCGTCGCGCCGGTGACGAGGATGTTCGCGTTCATGCGCCGCCTAGTTCCCGGCCGGCAGCATGACCGCGTCAATCACATGGATGACGCCGTTGGTGGCGGCGATGTCCGTCTTGACGACGTGAGCCCTGTCGACCGTGACGCCTCCGCCCTCGGAGACGATGGCGATCGTGTCGCCGCTGACGGCCTTGGCCGCGCGCAGCTTCACCACGTCCGACGCCATCACCCGTCCGGGCACGACGTGATACGTCAGGATGCGCTGCAGTTTCGCCTGGTTCTCCGGCTTCAGCAGCGTCTCCAGCGTGCCGGCCGGGAGCTTGGCGAATGCCTCGTCGGTTGGGGCGAACACGGTGAACGGGCCAGGACCCTTGAGTGTCTGCACGAGGCCCGCCGCGTCGAGCGCCTTCGCCAGTGTGGTGAACGAGCCGGCGGCGACCGCCGTCTCAACGATGTCTTTGGTGGGCGCGTCGACCGCGGCCGTATTCGACGCGGCTACGGCCATCCCCAGAGCTGCCGCGGTTCCGATTGCGAGCATGTTCAACATGTCATCTCCAGTCTTCTGATCACTAACGGGTTAACGGGCGTGCATCGGCGCGGGCTGCGCCCAACGGGTCTGAACGCGTTTCCAGAACAGCGCCTGATAGGCCCCGGCGGCGCCGACGAGTCCGTACACGATGGCGCTCAGCGGCGAGAGCTCGCCGAAGCGCATGCCGAAGAGCGCGGCGACGAGGTCGACGCCGGCGACAGCAATCAGGCCCCAGTTGAGCGCGCCGACGACGACGAGGACGGCGGCGGCGATGTCGATCTGCTTCATCATTTCCTCCTGTCACGGCGCCCGGGTCGTTCCGAGCGCCACGCACTCTTTGAATGTAATGCAATTAAGATTGCATACAAGTAAAATCACGACGGCCGCGAAACTCGTGTGAGCCGCACGACAAAATCGCGGTGGAATGTGACTGTCAGGAAAAACAGGAGGGACGATGCTGTCGGCGACACTGAAGAGCGGCCTGAGCGGCTATGAGATCGGCGGAAAAATTCGCGGGCTGCGCCTGAAGAAGAAAATGGGCCTGGTCGAGCTCGGCCGGCACACGGGGCTGTCGCCGGCGCTGCTCTCGAAGATCGAGCGCGGGCGGCTCTTTCCCACGCTGCCGACACTGCTCCGGATCGCGCTCGTGTTCAGCGTGGGTCTCGACTTCTTCTTCGCCGGCGCCCGCGAGCGGCCGCTCCTCGCCGTTGTACGCAGAGCGCAGCGCGTGAAACTGCCCGACAAGGCTGGCTCGCACGACGTCGCCTATCGGTTCGAGTCGCTCGATTATCCGGCGACCGAGCGCCGCTTCAACTCGTACTATGCGGACTTCTTTCCGGTGGCGGCCGACAGCATCCGCGTTCACGTCCACCCCGGCGTCGAGTTCATCTATGTGTTGCGGGGCGCGCTCGTCGTGCGCGTCGGGGGCGAGGAGCACACGCTCGCCCGCGGCGACGCCATGTACTTTGATTCGAGCGTTCCCCATGGCTATCGGCGTCACGGTCGGGCAGCGTGCAGCGCCATTGTCGTGACCACGGCGTGAAGCGGCGCGCGGCCTGCGGCGCAGCCGCGCACCCGGCTGCGCCTGGCAAAGGGGATCCCGGGCGTCCGGGGAGGGTCGCCGCAACGGTGCCAGTTGGCATTGATGTATAATGCCATTTGGCAGGAGACGACATGACCTCGACCGAATACGTCGTCGACGTCCTGGGCGGCGCCCAGGTGTTCAAGGGGCGAGCGGTCCCGACCTCGACCGAGTGGCGGGAGCGCATCAAGCGCGGCCTGCCGTACAGCTCGCTCGAATCCGTTCGGGAACGACTGCGGCTCTCGGTGCCCGAGGCCGCCAGCGTCCTCCACATGCCGGCGCGGACGTTGGCCCGCCGACGGCAGACCCGGCGGCTGGACGCCGACGAATCGGATCGCCTGTATCGAATCGCCCGCGTCGCGGCGCACGCCTTCACGGTGTTCGGCGAGGAAAAGGGGGCCTCGTGGTTGGGCCGTCCCAACCGTGCGCTGAACGGTGAGAGCCCGCTTCGGCTGCTCGACACCGACGTCGGCGCCCGCCAGGTCGACGATCTGCTCGGACGAATCGCGCACGGGGTCGTGGGGTAGTGCGCGTCTGGCGGATCGCCAGCGCAGAGTTTGCGGCGTTCGACGGCGAAGGCGGACGTCGGTACGGCAGTCGATGGACGCCACGGGGACTGCCGGTCGTGTTCACGTCGGCGACGCTGTCTCTCGCCGCGCTCGAACGGTTCGTGAACGCCGACACGGACCTCGAACCCAACAATCTCCTCGCGATTGCGGTGGATATCGACGTCCGCGTCGCAATCGACACGGTCGTCGTAGGCGACCTGCCTCCTGACTGGAGGACCTACCCCCCACCGCCGAGCCTGGCGACCATTGGTGAACGCTGGCTGCAGCAGGCGAAATCTGCCATCCTGTCGGTGCCATCGGTCGTGATACCGGCCGAGCGGAACTTCGCGCTCAACCCGGCGCACGCGGACTTCGGCAGGCTGACGATTCATCCGTCCGAGCCGTTCAGTTTCGATCCACGCATGTGGAAGGCGAAGCCCTGACGCGCACGCCGCAGGAACCCGTCCGCCAGACGTATCCGCGGGAACACGAGGAGGCCGTATGGTGCCCGTATCAAAGCCCCCAGCCGAACTGCTCGAATTCTTCTATCGGTACGCTCCTGCCGTTCAGTCGCTCGCGCTGGGTCTGCGCAGGACCATCCTCGACGAGTTGACCCCGTGCCACGAGTACATCTTCCAGATGCGTTCGAAGGTGGTCCTGATGTACGGGCCAACTCCGCGCGTCATCAAGGACAACGTCTGCGCCATCGGTGTCTTTGCCGATCACGTCACCCTGGGATTCCACCGCGGCGCCGATCTCGACGATCCCGGCGGGGTGTTGCAGGGGAGCGGCAAGACGTGGCGGCACCTCGTTCTAAAGAAACTGTCCGAGCTGGACCGACCGGAGCTGCGAGCTCTTCTTCGGCGGGCGCGGCGACAGGCTGGACTCAAGAGGCGGCGGCCCGGTGAGGTCGTGACCCGCGTCAAGGGGAAATCGGCGATGCGCTGGCCGACGCCCGCTCGTCCTGGGTGACGATGCCCGTGTGCCTAAGAGGCTCACTTCGAGTACCACTCACTTCGAGTACCAGCTCTGGCCGTCGTACAGTCGTACAACTGGTTACTACGAAACCGACGAGCAGAAGTACCAGGGACGAAGAAGGGGAGCTCTTCATGGCACCGATGTTCTTCATGGGTTGGAGGTTTTGACCGCTGCGGTTCCCGACGATGCCGCGGGGCCCGCTTGACGCGCCGCCCGCTGGGCCAGCAGGGCGCGCTCCCGCGCGTTGCGCGTCAGCGATGCGGCACGCTCGAATTCCGCGCGCGCCTCGTCGAATCGGCCGAGCTTTTCGAGCAGGTCGCCGCGGACGCTGGGCAGCAGATGGTAACGCTTGAGCGACGGCTCCGAAGTCAAGGTGTCGACGTGCGCGAGCCCGGCCTCCGGGCCGACGGCCATCCCGATCGCCACCGCTCGATTCAGCTCCACGATGGGGGAGGGCGCCAGCCGTGCGAGCAGCGCATACAGGGCGGCAATGCGTCCCCAATCGGTTTCGTCTGCGGCGCGCGCTCGCGCGTGACAGGCGGCAATCGCCGCCTGCAACGTGTATGGGCCAAGCGCGCCGCCAAGGGCCTCCGCCCGCGTCAACGCCGCCAATCCCCGTCGGATGAGCAGCTGATCCCAGCGCGCACGGTCCTGATCCAGAAGGAGCACCGGCTCCCCGGCGGGGCCGATACGCGCGCCCGCTCGAGACGACTGGATTTCCATCAGCGCGACGAGCCCGTGCACGTCCGGCTCCTGCGGAACGAGCTCGGCCAGGATGCGCCCGAGCCGCAGAGCGTCCTGGCAGAGCGCGGGACGCATCCAGTCGTCACCAGCGGTGGCGGAGTAGCCTTCGTTGAAGACGAGGTAGATGACCTCGAGCACCGATGACAGACGCGCCTGCCGTTCCTCCCCGCGGGGCACCTCGAACAGCACTCGTTTGTCGGCGAGTGTCCGCTTGGCGCGGACGATGCGCTGGGCGATCGTCGGTTCGGGAACGAGGAACGCGCGAGCGATCTCGCCGGTCGTCAGACCGCCAACCAGGCGCAACGTCAGCGCCACCCGTCCCTCGGTGGGCAGCGCCGGATGACACGCCGTGAAGAGCAGCCGCAGCAGGTCGTCGCCGATGTCGTCGTCCAAGGCGCGGTCGAGGTCGGCTGTCGCGTCATCGCGCGCGGTCTCGAGCTCGTAGCCAAGCTCTTCGTGCTTGCGTTCGAGCAGCTTTCGTCGTCGAAAGAGGTCGATCGCTCGATGCTTGGCTGCTGCCATGAGCCAGGCGCCGGGGTTGTTCGGCACGCCGGACTCAGGCCACTGTTCGAGCGCGGCAACGAGCGCATCCTGGGCGAGATCCTCGGCGAGGCCGACATCGCGCACGAAGCGCGTCAGCCCGGCGATCAGCCTCGGCGACTCAATCTTCCAGACCGCATCGATCGCGCGATGCACTTCGGTAGCCGTCACGGCTACCGATCACACCATCTTCGATGAGTCGGTGCAAGATGCCGCCCTACTTCTTGGAGCGAGTCTCCATCTCGCGGAAGCGCTCGACGGCGGCGCTGGGAGCAAAGTCGTCCAGCTCGAACAGCTGGCGGATTTCGATCTCGCCCTCAGCCGTTTCCCCGTGCGGCGCGGGGAACCGCCTCGCCCATTCCATCGCCTCGTCCCTCGACTTCACCTGGATCAGTGTGTAGCCGGCGATGAGCTCTTTGGCTTCGGCGAACGGGCCGTCGATCACGGTGCGTTTTCCGCCGGAATACTTGATGCGGGCGCCTTTCGAGGTGGGTTGAAGCCCCGACGCATCCAGCAGGACCCCCGCCCTGGCGAGCTGGTCATGGTAGTCCGCCATGGCCGTAAACAGATCTTCTGGCGGCATGGCACCGGCCTCCGTCTCGGCATTGCCTTTGACGATGATCATGAATCGCACGTCGCGTCTCCTCAGTTTCCGATCTGGCTCGTTCAGCGCCTGCCGGCCGTCTGGGCTCGCAGTCGTTCTTCCGCCTCTCGCAGCTCTGGCGTGAACGCGTCGCCAAAGTCTTCCGCTTCGAATATCTGCCGGATCTCGACCTCGGCGTTGTCGAAAGGCGCACGCTTGAGCCAGTCGATGGCCTCTTCCCTCGACTTGACCTGCCAGATCCAGAACCCCGCGACCAGCTCTTTGGTTTCCGCGAAGGGGCCGTCGATGACCGTGCGCGTCTTGCCGGAGAAGCGGACGCGCGCACCTTTCGAGCTCGCCTGAAGGCCTTCGCCCGCAAGCAGAACGCCGGCCTTCGCCAGTTCTTCGTTGAACTTTCCCATCTCGGTCAGCATCTTCCCGTCTGGCAGGACTCCTGCCTCGGAGTCTTTGTCGGCTTTGACCAGAACCATGAATCGCATCGTCTTCTCTCCTTGTCTGCTGGACCACGCACGGCAGCGAACGCTCTACTTGCACGACGAATGAAGGACAGCAGGATCGACAACCCGGATGTCCGGCGTTCTTAGCGGGGCGTTCGCGAGCTGGACCGTGAATGAGGCGATCTGCCCCAGATGAGCTCAATCGAGGGCGAACGGTGGGTACTCGTCGACGAGCAGCAGCATATAGGCCTCCACCCGCAGTCGCCAGCGGAGCGCTCCGGCGCCGAACTCATACAATCCCCGAGGATAGGCTCCGGTAAAGAGAATCATGAACCACGCCACGACGGTCGTCAGACACCACGCGAGCAGCACGAAGAACAGCGCGAGAATGTGAGGGATTGCCAGGAAGAGTCGCACACCCACACTCAGCCGATCGCGCGGCCCGGCTGGCTCGGCAATGTCAATCGACGCCGGATACGGCTGGTCGCTGAACGGCGGATATGCGTCCTCGAGCAGCATGAGATACGCAAGAGCGCGGACGCGCCATCGCAGGTAGAACGTCGTGAACTGCCGTATCCCGACTATATGGGTGCCGCCGATGAGAATCGTGAACCAGCTGATGAGGGCCAGGAAAACGGCTACGGCGCCGAGCAGCCCGGTTTCGCCGCCAAGCCTCAGCGGTCCGTCTCCTTCCGAGTACGCGACGCTGAACCCGACGCTGCCGACGAGAATCAGATGGGGAATCGCCAGGAAGAGGCGAAACGCTGTGGTCAACCGGTTGCGATTCGTGAGCGCAGGGTCTACGCTGACAGTGACGGGATAAGGCATACGAAACTATACAGAATGCCGTGGAGGCACGCATGAGGTCGTGGCTGTCTCGCCCAGCGCTTCTTCGAACCCTGGTCGCCCAGGCGCGGCTTGCGATCAGGCTGCTCCGAGATCGGCGCGTGCCATGGCTGGTCAAAGGCGTGCCGTTGCTGGCCGCGCTCTACCTGGTCGCGCCGTTGGATTTCGTGCCGGATATGTTCCCCGTGCTCGGACAGCTCGACGACCTGGGCGTGGCGGTGCTGGCGCTCGAGGTCTTTCTGCGGCTGTGTCCGACGAGCGCCCGTACCTATCACGAGGCCGCCATCGCGCAGCGGCGGGCGTACTCCCCGATGGGTCCAACAGACGAGATTATCGAGGCGGAGTGGCGGCGGAGCTGATGCAACGGGAATCGGTGACTATCCCTCAGCCGAAAGCTTCCGCATGACGTCTGACACGCTGAGGAACGCGTCGATGACGTCCGGGTCGAAGTGCGTGCCGCGGCCTTTGGCGATGAACGCGACGGCTTCGTCGTGGCTCATCGGCTGCCGGTACAGGCGGCGCGTGCGAATAGCGTCGTAGACGTCGACAAGCGCCATCACCCGTCCCGGTATGGGAATCGCCGTCCCGCGAAGACCCTCCGGGTACCCGCTGCCGTCCCATTTCTCGTGATGCGTATAGACGATGTCCTTCGCCATGGACAGGATCACGTCGTCGCGTACGCCCGCATCGTGTTGCGCGTTCACGATGACGTCGCGCCCATGGGCAGGATGCTTCCGCATTTCGGCGAGCTCGTCGGCGGTCAGGTCGCCGGGCTTGTTCAGCAGGTGATCGGGAACGCCAACTTTGCCGATGTCGTGCAGCGGCGCGAGACTCGAAAGCAGCTCGATGTTCTGCGCGGTCAGAAAGTGGCTGAAGTTCGGATGAGACGCGAGCCGCTCGGCAAGAACGCGCGTGTAGCGTTGGGTCCGGCGCGAGTGCTTGCCCGTTTCGGCGTCCCTGACCGACGTGAGCGAGAGCAGCGACTGCACCATCAGGCGCTGCGAGGTTGCTCTGTCGTGCACCGCGCGATCGGCGCGCCGATGTTCGAGCGCAAACCACGCCGCTGCGACCGCCCCGAAACCGGCAGCGAGGCCGAGCGTGGGGAAGAGCGGCGAAAAGTACGTGCCTCGCGTGGAGATAAGCCAGAACGCTCCGCCCCACAGCGCCAGGAGACAGCACACGGCGGCGACGGCTCCCCAGGCGATGCCCAGCCGACCAACCAGCAGCGCGAGAGCCAGCCCGATGGCAATCACGATCTGAGATTCGAGCGTGACCCCGAGTTCGGGCCGGCGGATGAAGTCCCGTTGCAGCAGGTTGTCAGCCACGGTCGCCTGAACCTCGACGCCGGCGAATTGCGTATCGAGCGGAGTGGACACGACTTCACGGGTTCCCAGAGCTGTCGTCCCCACGAAGACCAGCTTGTCCTTGAAGGTGTCGCCGCTGGCGACACCGCTCAACACGTCCGACGCCGAGACGTACGGGAAGGTCCGTTTGGGCCCGCGGTAACGGAGCAGCAGATTGCTCTTGCCGTCGAGGGGAACCGTGGGTCCTTCGGGGCCCATTGCCAGCGACGATGCGTTGACGTTGAGGACGCTGAGCAGCGGGGCGTTCAGTCCGGCCATGGCTGTCACCGCCGCCACGGCCAGAGAAGGATAGACGCCGCGGTCGAACTCGAGGAGAAGGGGGACTCGTCGCAGGATGCCGTCAGGGTCAGGCGCCGCATTCAGAAAGCCTGATTTCCCGGCCGCTTTCGTCAGAACGGGCAGGCTGCAGATGGCGCCGGTGGCTCGGAAGAAAGGTCCTTCGGCTTCCTCGTCGCCTCTTCGGACGATCGCGAGGCCGAGCGGATGCTGCACACATGCGTTTGACCCTTTGCCGGCGGCGTCAAACGTCAGCGCATACCCGACGACGACGCCGCCCGCCTGCAGCGTATTGGCCAGCGCGGCGTCGGTCGAGAAGCCTGTCGTCTCGTAACGGTCCGATTCCGCGAAGATGATATCGAGCGCGACGAACCTGGCGCCCAGTTCGCGCAGACGATCGATCAGGTTGCCGACGATGTCGCGCCGCCAGGGCCACTGGCCGACGGCGGACAGACTCCGTTCGTCAACGTCGACGATCACTATCCGGCTGTCGGGTGGACGCAACTGCGTGGTTCTGACGAGCGCGTCGTACACGCTGTGTTCGAGATTGGTGAGCGACGTCGGCCTGTAGAGGGAAAGCAGGGCGATGAGCAGCGTCGGCACGAGCCCCGCGAGGCCGACCAGCGCGCGTGGACGAATGGTCATCGGACGACGACTTCGACGCGGCGATTGCGCGGCTCGGCGACCTCGTCCGCGGTGAGCACGAGCAAATCGCTCTCGCCGAGCGTCGTGACTTCCACCGAGACTTCGAGGCCTGCCTCCATGAGGAGATTGCGAACCATGAGGGCGCGCTTCAGCCCGAGCGCAAAATTGGAAGCAGTCGAACCTGTGGTGTCCGTATGGCCCACGGCGATGACGTCGGGAGCTGGACGCGTCTTGACCGCTTGCAGAATGTCGGCCATCAGAACGCGGCTCTCCGGGGTCAGCTCGTCGGAATCGAAGGCGAAAAACAGGGTGAAACTCTGGGGGGCAGGCGGCAAGGCAGCCAGGGCTTCGCCGAACAGGCGCTGAACATCTTCCTCGCTCATGATGACGACCGGCCCCGGGGGCTGATTGGAGGTCGTGGTCGTCGATGCCCGCGCTTCGGCAAGGTCGGTATTGCCGGCCGGATTGCTGACGCTTGCGCGGCCGACCGTGCCGCTGCCCGGATCGGGCAGCAGCACGGTGAGGGTCTGGTCTGGTGGCTCGGGTGGTTCAATCCGCCGCGGCCCGCAGGCCGATATGAGTCCGACGGCGCAGACGGCCGTCAGTGCGGCAGTGCCACGCTTGTCGATCATTCAGAGACGCGCAGCGCGAGGGTCGTCCCCCTCACGCCGACAATCGCCGCCGGTGTTTCCAGCCGAATCGAGTCGGGGGCCAGCTTCGCAATGCGGCCCGACACGTAAGCCATGACGCCGCGAGCCATCCGCAGGACGAGCGCGATCTGACCTTCGGCAGGAGCGAAGGCAAAGCGATCCACCCGAACCTCGCTTGAAGGCCCGAGCGAAACGCGCGTGTCGTCCTGCAGTGTCACGCCCAGCCGGCCATCGGCGCCCGTCCGCAAGCTGTCCGCTTGGTAGACCGGCTGTCCCGCCTGCGCCGGGATGACCTCGCCGCCCGCCCGAACGACGAACGCCTCGCCCGCCACGACCTTGATGCGACCTGCCACGGCTGGCTCCTGGCCATACACCGGCGCGGCGAGTAACGCGAGAGGAAGGACCGCGACCCAGCTACGGAGTGTCATCATGAAGCCCCCTTACCTTCCACGATAACCTGCTTACCGCCGACTTGTACGTTTTCTTCGAGGCTTACCAGGAGTGCACAGCCTGTCACCATCGGCGGTGATCGCGTCTGCCTGCAGGAATCGGCCGCTCCCGCCATCAGATGCCCGCGGCCGGCCGCGGGTCCACTGACCCGAGACCGCAGCGCGCAGACCGGTTCGCCTTCCGGGCGTGGAGGATTCACAGGCATTCGGCCGGCCGAAGCTTCTGCGGCGCGGAGGGTGCCTGCTGAACTGCCCGGCATGCCCCGTGCTAAACTCCCGCTTCGCGAATGTGTCGAAGCGGCGATCGATCGACAAACACCCACTCGGGTGCGGCCCTCCTCGGTCTCTGGCTCCTTACGTTGGCTTCGCCCGCGGGGGCTCAATCGTTCCCCGATCGTACTGGCGCCAGCCAGTCCGAAGTCCGGCTTGAATCCCGGACCGACGTGGCCGGTGCAATTGCCGACTCGATGAAGCTGCTGATGCTCGAGCATGGAACGCGAATCGTCTTTCAGGAAAAGACGCGGCGCGAGCTCAGCGGGTCGTTTTTCGGCGACTATCGCCGCTCGGTGCGTTTGCCGGGCCAGTGGGGAGACACCGACTCGTGGCAGGTGAACTATATCGGCCACCCCATCCACGGGGCTGCGGCCGGGATGATTTGGCTGGATCACGGCCCCGACCGCGACGTGCCGGTCGGCTTTGACGGCAAGTATTTCAACTCGAGGGCGCGCGCCACGGCGTTCAGCGCTGTCTACAGCCTGCAGTTCGAGGTCGGTCCTTTCAGCGAGGCCTCCATCGGAAACGTCGGAATGCGTCCCGAGACGACCGGTTGGGTCGATCACATTGTCACTCCCGCCGGAGCGTTCGTCATGTTGATGGCGGAAGATGCCGTGGATCACTATGTCATGGAGTGGATCGAACGGCGCACGAGCAATCGCGCGGTGCGCGCGAGCCTGAGGATTCTTTTCAACCCGTCGCGGGCGCTCGCAAATCTCGCCCAGAGCCGCGCACCCTGGCAGCGTCCGGACCGGACGCTCGGCTGGAAGTAAACAGTCTTCTTTCGAGCGGGCCTTTCAGTTCCTGATCCCGGTCGGTGACGGCAGTCGTTCAGCCGGGATCCCGAGCGCGAGCGCGATCGCGCGCAATTGCCGCTGGATGGCACGGGCATTCTGCGGGCCCATCCGCATCAATTCCTTCTGGGCGGGCGCCAGACTCTCCAGAGCGTCGTTCGCAAACCGGTATCCGATGCCCTTCGGCTCGACGGCGATTGGATCGTCGGGGACCGGCGTGCTGAGCAGCAGCACAATCGCGCGCTCGAGCGTGCGATCGAACATCGGTTCGCGCTCTCCGAGCTCGCGATATGCCTCCTCGATTCGGGGCTTCAGTGTTCCATACAGGCGTGCACTGCCAGCCGGGTCGATGGACACGACGGCCTCCGCGACGCTCGTGTAGCGGTCATAGCTCCGGGGATTGATAAAGAGGTCGCCGGCCCGCTCCGTCACTAGAAAGCCGCCCATCGTGGGGCGCAACGCGGGCACCTGGGATGCAGGAGCCTTTCCCTCGGCGATGTTCGTGACCACGACCGTGAAGTTCCGGATCCGATTGTCGGTGGCGAGCCACGCGGCCACCCGCGGATGCGAGGATAGCTGGGCCACCAGCTGGCGAACCAGAGCGTCGGTCTCATCAAGGGGGGGCAGGGCGATCGCTGACGGATCGCCGAGCGGCGCCGGGGCTGCAGCAGGCGGCGGCGCGGCCGTTTCCGTGGCGGGGCGCCTGGCGGTCAACCAGCCGCCAAACGCCAGATAGATAGCCGCGGCAGCCGAAGCCACCAGCAGCGCAACGCCGATCCACGTTCCCAACGAAAAGCGGCGGGCAGCCGTCGCGGCAGGTTCGTCCCTGCGGTCACGCAGCTGGTCGTCCCATGCCTCGGGCATTTGTCCCTCGCGATCGGTTCAGTCTGGCTCACATTGTATGACGCCTGAAGGTCACGACGAGCACGTCCCTGTACGCGGCCTTGCCCGGATCGAGGGGGGTCACCGGGGTGACGCCGTGTGCCACGCGGCTATCGTCGAGGAGCGCGGCGTCGAACGGGTCGGTCAGCGTGAAGCTGCCGAGCTGACGCCCCCCTTCGCCATGGACCGTCGTCGTGCCGCTGGCGATGTTGGATCGTCTAATGAGCAGCACGAGCACGTAGTCGACTCCGTCGCGGTGAATGCCCTCGGGAGTGGGATAGCCCAGCTCACCGGACCCCGCCTCGATCCGGATCTGGTGCACTTCGACATGCCAACGGAGGACGGATGGACCGAGCGCACCAAATATCGTCCGGCAGAGGCTGAGGATGGTCCGGAGCGTCGGTCCCTCGCCAACGCTCGGAGTGATTGGCGCGAACCAACGTTCGATGCCTCCAAACAACGGGTTGTACTCGGTCTTCTGATGATGCGGTTGGTGCGGCTCACGCGCGATCGACGTTCCCTCCAGATCGTAAACAGCGTAGCGACGTTTGCGGAAGCGTCGCTGGTCGCCAAGGTAGGTATCCAGCTCCAGCTCATCCCAGCTGTTCACGACGGCCGTCCAATCCGATAGCGGGCCGGTGGCTTCGAGCAGGGTCTTCATTCTCGACCCCGGCAGAAAGACAAAGCTGTTGTCGCCGATCGACTGAGCCACCTGGAGGGAGCTCATCTCGGTTCGCTGCTCGATCATGTCCGTGGATGAATCGTAACAGGGAGCGACCGCTGACGCACATCATTCAGGAATTCTTCAGTTGTCAGCCGGGCTGCTCGGAACTAGTGTCAAGCGAGAAAACCATGGCGTCACCAGTCTCCCGCACCCTCACTCAGATCGCGATTTTCATCCACCGTTGGCTCGGCGTGGGGTTGTGCCTGGTCTTCCTGCTCTGGTTTCCGTCCGGCATCGGCATCATGTACTGGGACTACCCGAGCGTGTCGGCCGACGATCGTCTGGAGCGGTCTCCGTCGCTCGATCCTGCGACGATACGTTTCTCCGCCGAGGAAGCCTACGCCGTGGTGGATACCGGCACCCCTCCCAGGTCGATTCGCTTGAACTCCTTCGACGGCCGACCCGTTTATCGATTCGACTCCGCGTCGATGGTGTACGCGGACACGGGAGAGGAACAGGTCGAGGTGACGCGTGAGCTGAGGGATCGGGTCGCGTCGGCCTGGACTGGCCAGCCAGTGAGCGCGGCGACGGTGGAGTCGGCCGACGAGGTGGATCAATGGACTGTCGGAGGAGTCTTCCGGTTTGCACCGCTCTGGAAGTACTCGTGGCCCGATGGACAGCAGGTCTACGTGTCGGAACAAGTCGGAGAGGTCGTCCAATACACCACGACCAGGTCGAGGCTTGGCGCGTACGTCGGCGCGATTCCCCACTGGCTGTATTTCACGCCGCTCCGTAAGCACGGACTCGAATGGAGTCGGGTCGTGATCTGGTCGTCCGCCGTCGGCACGGTTGCCGCACTGCTGGGTGTGGCAATAGGGCTGTGGATGTTTTCGCCGTCGAAACGGTATCGCAACGCCGGCGTCGCCACGAGCATTCCGTATCGGGGACAGAAGCGGTGGCACACCGTCCTGGGTCTGGTGTTCGGCCTCGGCGCCGCCACCTGGGCGTTCAGCGGCATGCTCTCGATGGATCCGTTTCCGACACGAAGCGGCGGAGCTGCAGGCCGGCGGGGAAGTTCGGACAACGTCCCGGATGCACTCCGTGGCCGTGTGGAAATGAGGACCTATGGGACGAAGCATCCCAGGGAGGCAGTCAAACAGTTGGCGGGTCTTCAGGTGAAGGAACTGGAGTTCAGTTCGTTTGCCGGGGATCCTGTGTACCTCGCGACCCTGAGTGGCGGCGACACGCGCATCGTGCCGATGGACGGCGGCCCTCTGCCGTCGTTCGAGCCAGAGCGCGTGATGAGCGTGATCACCAGGGCGGCCGGTCGCGGTGGTCTTGCGGACATCCGCCTGATCGATCAATACGACATGTACTATCTGGATCGGCGGCGCGAGCGTCCCTTGCCCGTCATTCTGGCGCGGCTGAACGACGAGGTCGACACCCGGTACTACATCGATCCGAAGACCGCCCGAGTGGTCGGCGGCTACAGCGATCGTGGATGGATGAACCGCTGGCTGTATCACGGTCTGCACTCGCTCGACTTTCCGTGGCTGTACAACTATCGCCCCCTGTGGGACATCGTCATGATTACTTTCATGGTGGGTGGCACGGCGCTCTGTGTGACGTCTCTGGTTCTCGCCTGGCGCGTGATCGGCCGCACGCTGGGCGCGCGGATCCCGGGTTCAGCCGGCAGCCATTCTGAGCTCAACGAGGATCTGGCCATCGATCCGGGCTAGTGCCAGATGAGCCCCTTGACAGGGGTTCATCACGTGGTAAGGTGATCATCTTTTTCGTCGGTACCCTCATCACGAGGGTGGCAAGAGGGAACCTGGTGAAATTCCAGGACTGCCCCGCAGCGGTGAACGGGAACGACCGTCGTCACAAAGCACTGGCCTGACCAGCAGGCCGGGAAGCGACGACCAGTAGGAGCGGCGCACAGCGCCCCGCCCGTCAGTCCGAAGACCTGCCGACGTCTCCAGCCGACCCGACCTCCGAGGGGAGGGGCGAGGATTCGATGCCGCGTCCGTCTGCGTCTTCCTCACACCTTCTCTGCGAATCGGGCCAGCCATCCTTGCGCCGCGACGGCGGCAGGAGGGAAGCATGTCCGAGCCCAGAACACCACAGAGACCACTCAGGTGCGTGGCGTCGGCGGGACCGACACGATGTCTCACCTTCAAAGTAGAGACAGATCTGGCGAGTCCACGGTTAGGTGTACGGCGGCTTGCATACGCAGTCGCGGTTGCGTTGCTCTTGTGCCGTCCACTCGTTGCGTCGGCGCAGAGCGGGTCGGTGAGAGGTACGGTCGTCGATTCTCAAGGCGCGGTGGTTTCTGGCGCCAACGTCAGAGTGCTTCGGGACAACGAGCAGGTGGCCCAGGCGCCCTCCGACGCCCGCGGCGAATTCAGATTTGAATCGCTGCCAGAGGACCGGTACCAGATTGAGGTGACGGCGGCGGGCTTCGAGACGCGCTTGACGGATCCGACGTTCGTGGGCGCCCCCCTCCTTCGGATCGTACTCTCGATCGGCCCGCTACGGCAGGATGTGGTGGTGACTGCGGCCGCCGCCGAATTGCCCGACTCACAGGTGGGATCGGCCGTCACGCTCATCGACTCGACGACGCTCCAGGCGCTCGGCACAGTCGACGTCCTCGAGCCGCTGCGCACCGTGCCGGGCGTCCAAGTCATTCAGACCGGCTCACGTGGTGGCAGTACATCGCTGTTCGTTCGGGGCGGAGACTCCGACTTCAACAAGATCCTCGTCGACGGCGTGCCGGCCAACGATGTCGGCGGCAGCTTCGATTTCGCCCAGCTCGCAACGGCGGGTGTCGAGAGCATCGAAGTGCTTCGCGAGGCGAACAGCGTGCTGTACGGGAGCGACGCGCTCAGTGGCGTCGTTAACATCACCACGCGGCGCGGGCGCACGCGCATTCCGGAGGGCTCGTACTCGATCGACGGCGGGAACCTGAACACGTTGCGCAACGCCGCCTCGATCGGTGGCGTCGCCAGGCGCTTCGACTACTTCTCGGAAATCTCTCACTTCCGCACCGACAACGATCTGGCCAACAATGATTTCCGGAACACGACGTATGCCGGCCGTTTTGGCGTGGTCATCGGGACCAATACCGATTTGAGCGGCACCATTCGGTACACCGACACTCGGTACGAGAGTCCGAACGCGTTCAGCTACTACGGGATTCCCGACGATTCCTCCCAGGACAACGATCTGACGTACCTCTCCGTCACCTCCTCGACGCAGGTCAGCGAACGCCTTCGCACGACGGTGAAATTCGGCTACGCGGACCAGCAGGCGCGCTTTGAAAACCTGACCCCGACGGGAGAGCCGTCTGCTTTCGGCGACTACCTCGGCGACACCGTCACGATCCGCGGCGCCAACGGCTATTCGGTGACGGGGCGGGCGATTCTCGATTTTGGCCTTGGCTCGTACCCCTCGGTTTCCGAGTCGAGCGCCACCCGTAACCTGGTGACCGGCCAAGTCGACTATCGGGTCGGTCCGGCGTTCGATGTGTCGGGTGGCGGGCGCTACGAGCACGAAGAAGCCTTCAGCGAGTTCGGCTTTCCACCGGAAATCGCGCGCAACAATGGCGGCGGGTTCGTCGAAGGCCGCCTGAGTCTGCGGAACCGGTTGTACGTCAGCGGCGGCGTGGGCATCGAGCACAACACGGTCTTCGGCACCGTTGCCACGCCCCGCGTGTCGGTGGCCGCCTATCTTCGGAACGCTTCGAACACGACAGGCGCCGGAGAAACGAAGCTCACCCTGAACGCGGGCAGAGGGATCAAGGCGCCCACGCTGTTTGACGAACAGGGGTCGTTGTTCGCGATCGTGCCGGGCACCTCACCGGCATTCGGCAGCATTTCACCGATTGGGCCCGAGCGCAGCCGCACCTTCGACGTCGGCATTGAGCAGGGGTTCTGGCGCGGGCGCTCGCGGGTCCGCGTGTCCTACTTCAACAACGACTTCCGCGACATGATCGAGTTCGTGGACAAGAGCGTCTTGCCAGCCCTGGGTGTCCCCCCCGAGGTGGCAGCCGCGACCGCGTTCGGCGCGACGGTCAACTCGAAGTCGTTTACGGCGCAGGGAGTGGAAACCTCGGTCGAAGTGGCCGTCGGCAGGGTGGAGGTGCTTGGGTCGTACACGTTCCTGGACGCCGAAATCACGGAATCATTCACGGGTGGAGTGCTGGCGCCGGCGTACAACCCGGCGTTCCCTGACATTCCGATCGGCCAGTTCTCCCCGCTGGTGGGAGCGCGTCCCTTCCGCCGGCCGAAGAATGCGGGCAGCCTCATGGTGTCCTACGTTCAAGGTCGGGCCCAGGTTGCGCTGGCGGGCTCGTTCGCAGGTAAACGGGACGGCAGCACCTTTCTGAGCGACGAGTTCTACGGCTACTCGATGCTCCTGCCGAATCACAACCTTGAGGAGAGTTATCAGAAGGTGGATTTGAGCGGCTCGTACCGTTTTCACCGGAGCCTGCGCTGGTATCTGACGCTCGAGAACATGCTCAACGAAAAATACGAGGCCGCGGCGGGACACCCGGCGCTTCCTGCTACGGTCCGAACCGGCGTTACCGTCTCGTTTGGAGGCGCCCCGGCGCCGGCGCCGTAACAACGGCTGAACCTTCTCCCACGCTCTGCTCCGGCCTGGCATCGGTGACCTTTGTCCCACTCGATGCCCGGCCGCGTGCGAGCCCCACTATTCGCGCAGTCCACGCTTCGTCGTCGCGCTGACGCAGCTTCAGAATCTCTTAAGGTTCCGAGTGCGGCGACGAGACGAATTTCCGTACGGCGTCCATACGGAGGGCGAATTCAGGAACTCTTCAGATGCGCTGGCTGTGACGAACGGGCAGAATCCTGCGTCCGTTGTCTCGTCGATGACCCAGTGATCGGGAGCGGTGGCTCCTTTGCTCCCGGTAGGCGCTTTCTCTCACCAATACGTTCGCGACTGGAGGCTGTATGAGGGCACAGTTACGTGCCAGGCTCGTCTTCTTGATCGGAGCGTTGTGTGTTTTTCCTCTCGTGAGTTCAGCGCAGCAACTCACGCTTTCGGGAACTGTTCGCGACACATCCGGCGTCGTCCCTGGTGCGACGGTCGTTCTGAGCGCCGGGGGGAACGAGGTCTCGACGGTGATGACCGATCAGGCTGGCGCCTACCGGTTCACGGGCCTCACAGCGGGCAGCTACGAGGTGTCGTTCGTGATGCGCGGCTTCGAGACCGCCGTGCGCAACGTCAATCTCGGTCCCGATACTCGGCCCGTGGACGTCGTGCTCACTGTGGGCCGTGTCTCGACCACCCTGACGGTGACCGCGTCAGCCGGCAAGGCGACCGCCTCGCGTCTTCCCGTGGCCAACACCGACGTCCCGGCCCAGGTGAGCTCGATTCCGCAGGAGCTGATGCGGCAGCAAAGCGTCAACACGGTGGGTGAGGCCCTGAGGAATGCGTCCGGCGTTCAAGCCGTCCGCTGGTACGGTGCGTACGAGCAGTACACGATCCGCGGTTTCTTCGACGACGATCGCGACTCGTTCAATACGATGCTGGTTGACGGGATGCGGATGGGCGGCAATCGCTACAGCACGCAGACCAACAGCATCCAGAGCGTCGAGGTGCTGAAAGGACCGAGCTCGGTTCTGTACGGCAGGGGCGCAGTGGGCGGAGCCATCAATGTGATTCGGAAGAAGCCGCAAGCCACTCGCGCCTACGACTTCAGCTATCGCGGCGGCCGGTTCAACACTCATCAGGTGGCCGCCGGAGCGACCGGGCCTATCGGCGATACCGACCGGTTCTTGTATCGCTTCGACGGCGGCTACGAGGCCAGCGCGGGATGGCGCGATGCGGGAGCGGACAGGCTGAATATCGCACCGTCGCTGACGTGGTTGATGAACGAGAACGCCCGGCTGACTGTCCATCAGAACTTCAATCGAGACCGCTTCGACGGCGATGGCGGCGTCCCGTTCAACATCATCGATCTTCCAAGCTACACACCCGATCTTCGCTTCAGCATCCCGCAGGACAACGTGCTCGTCGAGGATTCGCAGACGCAGCTGCTGTTCAATGGCAATGTGTCACCGCGCTGGGAATTCCGGAACGCTTTCCTGGTTCAACGGACGAGCGACCGTTACTTCGTGACCGAAGGTGTGTACGGAGACCCGGAGAACAACGAGGTGTTTCGTGAGCCGCTCGACTTTCATCACATCAGAAGGCCCATCCAGAACCAGGCCGAGCTGCTGGGGCGCGTGGAGGGGTTCGGCCTCCACAATCTTCTCTTCGGCTACGAGTACCAACGGGACAAGTACCGGACCGAAGTGACGGCTGGTGACGATCCGGACTGCGTCTGCGGATACTGGTGGATCACGATCGCTCCGATGAACATCACCACGCTCGAGGAGACGCAGGGGCCGCTCGACATCGAGACCGTGGCACGCACGACCTTCGTCAACGACCAGATCAACGCCTACTATTTCCAGGATCAAATGGACGTGCTGCCGAAGCTGAAGATCAATGTCGGTGCGCGGGTGGACGACTACACGCGAAGGGTCGACAGGACCGGGGGCCTGCCGTTCACCCCACAGGCGGTCGATCAAACGGCCTTCTCCTATCGCGGTGGCTTCGTGTACGAGCCTCGAAGCGATCAGCAGTTCTACTTCGGCACGTCCAGCTCGTTCACGCCGGTGACGACGATTCCTCCGGACGGGTCGCCACTTGACCCCAGCACCGCGCGCAATTATGAAGTGGGTCACCGCTGGCAGGGATGGAACGGACGGGTGGACACGAGCATTGCCGGGTATTTCATCACCCGAAACAACCTCACCGTCCAGGAGACCGTGACGACGGTCACACAGATCGGCGAACAGACATCCCGAGGCGTCGATCTGGATATCAACGCGGACCTCGGCGGGCAAACCCACCTGATTCTGAACTATGGCTACGCGCGCGCCCGCTTCGGCGAGGCGGACGATCTGACGGGACTGACGCCTCGGTTCGTGCCCGCGAACAACCTGAATCTGTGGCTGCGGAAGGACTGGGCGTCAGGACTCAATGCGGGCTTCGGCGCGCGTTATCTGGGCAAGCAGTTCGTCGACGATGACAACACGGCGGAGATCGACGGGTACACGATCTTTTCCGGCGCCGTGGGGTATCGAACCAATCGCTGGGAATGGACGCTCAACGCCGAGAACCTGTTCGACAAGGACGATTATTTTCTCCCCGGGCATTTCAGCAATCTGGTGTTCCCTGGTCAGCCGATCAACGTGACCAGCACGATTCGGCTCAAGTACTGAGCCAGGCCCCGTGAGTCCCCTTCGTCGGAAGGGGACTCACGAATGGCCGCGCGACTTCGCATAAGATAGAGCGTGCGGGGAGGCTGTTCGCATGCGAACGATCCATTGGCTTTATCTGGTGACCATCCTGCTTTTCGTCGCGAGCGTGGGGCTGTTCGTGGCGGGGGCGAGCGCCAGTGCGCGAATCGCGGGGGAGGTCTCGGATGTCGCGACGACCCGCCAGATCATGGACGGCATCGTGATGCCGGCCGCGGCGGTCGTGTTCGGGTCGGTCGCGACCATCGTCACCAAGGAGGCCACCGAAGAGCGCCAGCCGCGTACGGCGGAGGAGTGGGCGTTCGTCGGCGCCAACGCCGCGGCAATCATCGAGTCGGGTAATCTGCTGATGATGGGCAGCCGCGTCGTCGACAAAGACGACTGGATTACGATGACGCGCGCGATGATGGATGCCGGCGGCGTGGCGCTCAAGGCGACCGAAGCCAGGGATGTTGAAGGCCTCTTCTCCTCAGGCGAAGCGATCAACGAGGCATGCGACGCGTGCCACATGAAGTATCAGCAGCAATGATCAAGAGAATTCTGGCGGGACTGCTGCTGGCGCTGTGGGTCCCGGCCCTCGCCAGCGCGCACGGCGTGACCGGCGACGACGCCGCGTTTCTCCAGGGCATCGATGGAGCGGCGATCGGGCCCTTCATGTATCTCGGCGCCAAGCACATGGTCACGGGCTACGACCACCTGCTCTTTCTGGTCGGGGTGATCTTCTTCCTCTACCAGATGAAGGATGTGCTCCTCTACGTGAGCCTGTTTACCGTTGGTCACAGCCTGACGCTGCTCGCCGGGGTCCTCGGTGGCATTCATGCCAACGCGTACATCATTGATGCCATCATCGGGCTATCGGTTGTCTACAAGGCCTTCGACAACATGGGGGGCTTCACGAAGCTCTTCGGCGTTCAACCTGACACGCGTGCGGCCGTGCTCATTTTTGGACTCTTCCACGGCTTCGGACTGGCGACGAAGCTTCAGGAGTTTCAGCTGCCCACGAACGGCCTCGTCGCCAATATCGTGAGCTTCAACGTTGGCGTTGAAATCGGTCAGATGCTGGCGTTGACGGGGGTTCTCATCGCCCTCGCCTTCTGGCGTACGCGGCCGGGTTTCTTGGAGCACGCCTTCGTCACCAATGCCATGCTGATGACCGGAGGATTTCTGCTCGTCGGCTATCAGCTCTCCGGATACATGCTGGGGGTGTCGTGACCAACGTCTCGCCAGACCACGACGACCGCCGGCATACCATTGAGGCGCGCGAGAAGATTGCCGTCGCGGCGGGGTTCGCTCTCCTCGTGGCCGGCGCCGTGCTCCTGACCGTCGTCCTGCCCGCCGAATACGGTCTCGATCCCTTCGGGACGGGCGAGAGACTCGGGTTGATGGCGCTTGCCGAGGCCACCGAGGCGGCCGTGGCGCCGACGGTCATCTCGTCGGGACCGGCGAAAACGGTGAATCCGCAACAAGGCGTGTACAAAGTCGACTCGAGGGAATTCCAGCTCCAGCCCAAGGAGGGCATGGAGTTCAAGTACCACATCGAGAGGGGCGGAGGGCTTCTCTACACCTGGATCGCCAGTGGGGCGGTGGACTTCGAGTTCCACGGCGAGCCGGACGGCGCGAAGCCCGGCACGTACGAAAGCTACGAGCTCAGCGCCGGGGATCGAGGAGCCGGCACATTCACCGCCCCGTTTACCGGAATTCACGGCTGGTATTGGGAGAACAAGGGCGCCAGCCCGGTCACCGTGTCGCTCACGAGCGCGGGGTTCTACACGCGGGCGACCGAGTTTCGGACAAACAAGCGGGTGTTCCAGCATCAGCTCCCCGACGTGCAGACGGCGAACGTGACGCCGGGCGGCAGATAAGAACACCTTCCAGGGTCGGATGCCGCTCGTTCCCTCCAGCGAACAGACACCGTGCGTGCTGTGCCACTCGGACGACATCGAAGAGCTGAGCCGGCGCGCGCGAGACTTGCGGTCGTTCCGGACGACTATTTGCCGACGCTGCGGCCTGGTCTGGGCCAATCCGCCACCGCGTCAGCAGGCGATGCGCGAGTACTACTCGGAAGAATATCGACGCGATTACAAAGGCACTGCCTCGCGCACGCTGCCGCAGATCTACCACGCGGGCCGGGGTGCCTTGGCGCGCTACCAGCGGATCCGCCACCTGCTGCGTGTCGGTGACAAGGTCCTGGATGTCGGTTGCGGCGGCGGTGAGCTCGTGTATCTGCTGCGCCGGCTCGGGTTCGAGGCGACTGGAATCGATCCGGACCGATCGTATTCCGAGGCGGCACGATCGAACCTGGGAGTGCCGGTGCAGACAGGCTTCATCCAGGATCTCGACTTCCCCGAGGGCCTGTTCAGGGTCATCCTCATGTACCACGTGCTCGAACACGTGGACAGGCCGCTCGAAATCCTCGGACGGCTGCGCCGCTGGCTGGCCGACGATGGTGTGCTGATCGTCGAGGTGCCGAATATCGAGGCACGGCTCGAGGCGCCGATCACGAGGTTCCACGTCGCCCACCTCTTCTACTACAGTCCCGATACGCTGGCGGCGATGGCCACTGCCGCGGGTCTGGCTGTTCGTGACATCAGCCTCGCTGCCGACGGCGGCACGATCACTGGTCTGTTCGGACCGACCACGCAGTCGTCGTTTGTCCCTTCGTCGGCCACCTATCAACGGACGAAAGGCATCCTCAAGCGCCACACGAACGTCTGGTACTATCTGTCACCGACGCCGTACACGAGAATTGGAGGACGACTGACGGCGTACCTGCGGAAGCAATTGGTGGCGAGTCGTCACACCAACGGCAAGCAGGTTCTCGACGGTCTGTTCAGGGACGTTCAGCGGTCGTGAGCGCGCGCCCACGCGCGAGACTTCACGAGCGTCCGAATCCGTTCGAGCAGCGCATCGCGAATCGCTCTGACCTCCGACAGCGGGCGGTCCCGGGGATCGGGCAGCGGCCAGTCCTCCACAGCCAGCCCCGGCACGTACGGGCACTCGTCGCCGCACCCCATCGTCACAAGCAGCGTCGCGTCGCCGACAACATCCGCGGTGAGCAGCTGCGGACGCCTGCCTCGCAAATCGATGCCGACTTCCTTCATGACGGACACGACATTGGCGTGCACTCCGTCGGCCGGCTGCGTCCCGGCAGAAACCGCATGCACGAGCGTAGGGTCGGCCAGCTCGTTGAAGAACGCGGCCGCCATCTGCGATCGGCCCGCGTTGTGGACGCACGCGAAGACGACCTTATCCATCGAGCCATCTGAACAGAGCGGTCGCCACCACGGCGCCGACGACCTGGGCCATGACGAAACCTGGGACGTTGGAGGGCTCGATACCTGAAAACGTATTCGTCATGGCGCGGGCGACCGTGACGGCCGGGTTCGCGAACGATGTGGAAGCGGTGAACCAATACGCCGCCGTGATGTAGGCGCCGACGGCGACTGGGAGGGCTCGTCGGTCGTGGCGAGAGCAGTTCAGAATCACGGTCAACAGCCCGAACGTGGCCACGCCTTCGCTGAACGCCTGAGGCAGGCCGCTGCGATCACGTTGGGACCATTGGTACAGCGGTTCGTCGAACATCATGTGGGCGACAGAGACGCCGACGAGCGCACCGGTGATTTGTGCCACGACGTACGCCGAGGCCTCTCGCCGCGAGAGATTGCCTTGAAAGGCTTCGACGCACGTGACGATCGGATTGAACTGCCCGCCGGAAATCGGCCCGAACGTCAGGATCAGGGCCGTCAGGGCGGCGCCAGTGGCGATGGTGTTGGCGAGCAGCGCGAGTCCTGCCTGACCGCCGGACAACCGCTCGCCCATGATGCCGGAACCGACGATCGTCGCGAGCAAGAGCGCCGTACCGACACCCTCGGCAACAGAGCGCCGACCTGACGAGTCACCGCCCACAACAATCCGTCCCGCAGCACGCCCGCTCGGCTTTTCGAGCGCGGATGAAGGCGCTGACGACTCGCCCCTGCCCCTCGGCGCCCGTAGCTGCCGGTATCTGGGCGGACTCGTAAACGCGCCAGACGTCCAGCTCGACGTCGTCGAATCCGGCGGCCCGGAGCTTGGCCGTGTATTCCCGGTCCTGCAGCGCTCCGGCGATACACCCCACCCAGAGCTCCATGTTCCGGCGAACATCGGCTGGCAGGTCGCCCTGCACGACGACGTCGGATACGGCGAACCGGCCGCCGGGCTTGAGGACCCTGAAGGCCTCCCGGAGCACCGCATCCTTGTCGGCAGCCAGGTTGATGACGCAGTTCGAGATGATGACGTCAACGGACCGGTCGGGCAGGGGGATGGCTTCGATCGTGCCTTTCAGGAATTCGACGTTGGTGGCTCCAGCCTTCCGCTGGTTCTCGCGCGCCAGCGCCAGCATCTCGTCGGTCATGTCGAGCCCGTACACCTTGCCGGTGGGTCCCACGCGTTTTGCCGACAGCAGCACGTCGATGCCGCCGCCCGAGCCCAGGTCGAGGACCGTCTCGCCAGGTTCGAGCGGCAACAGAGCCGTGGGGTTGCCGCACCCCAGCGATACGGCAACGGCATCCGGCGGCAGGTCGTGCGTCTCGCCGTCGGAATAGAGATTCCCCGAAATCGGATCGCCGCCGCCGCCACCGCAGCAGGCGGGCTCGCAGCAACTGCCGGTCGAAACTGACTTGGCTATCTCGCCATATTTCTCGCGAACGGCTTCCTGAATGCGCGCGGCGTCTACCTGTCCATCCATGAGGGCCTCCAACAATATGTGCATGAGCGAATATAAATCTAGGCCCGACATGGTATATTTGTCAAGGCGTATATATGACCAAGCAGATGACTGATATGGAGCGGCTCTTCCGGGCGCTGGCCGACGTGACCCGGCTCCGCATTCTCGGCCTCCTGCTGACAGGGGAGGTGTGCGTCTGCCATATTCATGAGAGCCTGAGGATCCCTCAGCCGAAGGCGTCCCGGCACCTCGCCTATCTCCGCCGCGCCGGGCTCGTCGACACCCGCAAGGACGGGTTGTGGGTTTATTACAGGCTGGCTGTTTCGGGTGATCCGATTCTGCGTATCATTCAACAGGCTGTGGCCAATGCTCTTCGCCACGTGGACGCGGTTGAAAAAGATGCTGGTCGATTGGAGAAACGGACCGGTTGCTGCCTGCCGGTGGTCGGCGAATGGCTCGTGTCTCGGCCCGTGGGCCAGACCGCGCCCTGATCCCCTCGCCGACGCTGAAACCTCCTCGCGTCAGCCTCATCCACCTCGAGCGCTGTAATCTAGCCCGGTGAACTCGCGAGTCAGACTTCACGGGTTGTTCTTGATGGCGCAGCTGCTTGGCGCGGCTTCGGTCGTCGCCATCTCGTTGGCGCCTGCCCCCGTGCCGACATCCCGCTGCGCGCCTGCCGAATGCACCGAGTGGATCGCGATTGGCCCTGGTCCGGCCAGGGCCCTTGTCTACCGTTCGCACCCGCTCGACGAGCCCGACGATCGCGTTCGGCGGGCGCTCGTCGTCATCCACGACATCGACCGTGATGCGAAGGAGTATTTCGAGACCGCGGTCATGGCAGCGCGGCTCGCAGGCGGGCTCGACGACACGCTCGTCGTCGCGCCCCGTTTCGCTTCCCGAGATGGCCTGACGTGCGGCGACGTGCTGGCTGCCGATGAGGTCAACTGGCCGTGCGAAGGCAATAGCTGGCGGTCGGGCGGCACCGCGCGGGGCATCACCCGGACGTCGTTCGAACTTGCGGACGAGATTCTCAGAAAGCTTGACAGGAAGAACGTCTTTCCGGACTTGAACGCCGTCGTCGTGGCCGGCCACTCCGCGGGGGGACAGTTCGTCACGCGTTATCAGATGGCCAACCGCGTACACGAGCGACTCGGCCTGGCCGTGACCTACGTCGTGGCCAACCCGTCGAGCTACGCCTACCCGGATTCGGTGCGCCCCGTGGCTGTGAACGGGCGGACCGAGTTCTACGCACCCGAAGAACATGCGTGCGCCGGCTACAATCAGTGGCCCTACGGCATCGATGACCGTTCCGGATACACGGGCGAGACGAGCGCTGCGGTCCTGAAGAAACAGCTGGTGAGCAGGCCGACGACGTATTTGCTCGGCAACCGTGACGTGCTGCCCGTCGACGCTTTCGATAGCTCGTGCGCGGCGATGGTGCAGGGGGCTACCCGCCTGGAGCGCGGCCGGGCGTTTGCCGAGTACGTCAACACGAGGCTCGGGGGACGCCACCGCGTCACGGTGGTGCCGCAGTGTGGCCACGACGCGCGCTGTATGTTTACCGCGAGGGAAGCGCTCGCGCTGCTCTTTCCGAGGCGCTGATCGCTATGGTTGGGCCGCGGCGGCGATCTTCTGTGCCAGCGGGAGGCTGATGCTGCAGCTTGGATCGTTGATGCGGCAGGCCGCCAGCGTCAAACCGCAGCCGCACGTGCACGACTCCGCGTTGAGCTGGGTGAGCACCGCCGTTCTTGCCTCGGGGGCCAGCCGGTCGAGATCCACGCCTGGAATCTTCGTCGCCTGCGCCGCATTTCTGATGAGCGCCTTGGTTTCGTCCTCGACGTACTCGACCTTGGCGTCGACGCTGAGCCCAGCCAGCAGGCGTGTTTCGCCCTCGGTGACGGCCGGGTTGAGCAACCCGACGTGCTTCTGGACGATTTGCAGGTCGCGGTCGACGATGAAGGAAGTGGGCAGGGCATAGATGCCCGTGAAGACGGCTTCGAGCTCGGGGGTGGACATCACGATCGGGTAATTGATGCCTTGCTCCTCGACGAACCTGCGGACGACGTCAGGTCCGGCCTCGTCCTGCGAGATCCCGACAATCTGCAGTTGATCCGGGTATTCGTTCTGGAGCGCGATGAGATCGGGGATTTCGGCGCGACAGGGTGGACACCATGTCGCCCAGAAGTTGACGATCGTCACCTTGCCGCGCCAGCTCTCGCTGGAGATCGGACGGCCGTCCAGGTCCTGGGCCGTGAACGCGCGCAGCGGCACCGGATTCGCCAAAAGACGCAACGTCAGCTCTTCTTCGACGTGCGCGTGCCCCGCATCGCCCGCGACCTGCGTGCTCCGGAAGTACCGGGCCCCGCCCCAGCCGACGGCCATCGCGCCGACGAGAGCCCCCGCCATGAGGAATGTGCTCTTCACCCTGCCCCATAGTGTAACCCGGGCCGCCACCGGCGGACGCAGGAGATGGTCGCTGCCTTCAGAAGCTGAAGAAAAGGAGGAGGTCGATGCCCGCGCGCTCGACGCGGCGAAACGGCGATCTGGCGCTGGCCGACTGGGCGTCGGAGAAGGTGGCGCGAAGCCGAAAGAGCCGCGAGAGGTAGTACTCGACGGTCGCCTGGTTCCAGGGATCCTGTCCGAACTGGCGGCTGAAACGAGCCACCAGGCCCGGGGCAAGCTCCTCGCCAATGGTGACCACCGGTCCGCCGCTCGCTTCGGTGCTGGCCTCGATCTCGAAGATCTCGAGACCCAGCTCGCTCTGAACGGCCTGCAGCAACGGCTGCGCCACGAATCCCGCCGCCAGCGTCGCGGCGCGGACCGCGAGCTCCTGCTGCTGGATGGCGGTCAAACCGTTCGGCGTGGTGTTGAATACGATGAGCGACAGGATGTCTGATTGATCCAGAGGAGGGATGCTCGCGAGGCGGAGCTCCGGCTGTCGCAGGGATCCGCTGAGCGTCACCTGTGTCTCGACTCCAGAAATCTCACGCGTGACCGTGACCCAGATCTGCGGATCGAGATCGCCGACGAAATTGATGGAGCTGGCGGTCTGGTCGATTTCGAAGCGACGTCCTTGAAAGACGTACGTTCCCGCCATCTGGTCGAGTGACCCTGTCACGTACAGCGGTTGACCCGGATCCTTGTAGAGATACAGATCTCCTCCGACGCGCAGGTTGATGTCGCCGAGGCCGATTGGCGTTCCCGCCGACACCTGCACGTCGGTCCCTATCAGACGGAGCGTTCTCGGCACCCGCAGTTCCACATCCAGGCCGAGGCGGCTCCACGGGTTGAGCGCGGCCACCGCGTCGAGTGTCGTCAGCGCAACGGGCTCCGTGGCATACGGTCGGAACAGCACCCGGTCGAGGATGCGATCGACGTCGAGCGAGTCGCCGTTGATTGTGATGCTGCCAGCCACTCGCGGCGACTCGAACTCCCCTCGCATCGTCAACGAGGTGTTGATGTCGAGGCGCCCGAACTCGTTGCGCAGCACCTCGAATCGATCCGCCGTGACGTCAATCGCGACGTCACCCACTTTGAGCTCGTGCGTGCCGAGACTGCCTCGCAGAGAGAGCGCGCGCCCCCCTTCGTCCTCGAGCCGAAAGGTTTCAACCGTAATTCGGTCCCGCGCGAGGCCGAGGCTGACGCGGCCGTTCCGGTAGCGGACGCCGGTCGCGGTGACGAGAAAGCTCGCGTCGGCGATATCGACGGCTCCTTCGAAATGCGGGTCGTGGCTCGTGCCGATGGCGTGGACGTTCAGACGGATCCGGCCGCTCGACGCCTGGATGATGTCGGTCACGCCCGAAATCAGACCGAGGTCGATGGTGCTCGATTCGATCGCGACGTCAATCGTGTCCTCCGGGAGGTTGGCGTCGAGCAAGGCGCGCGGCACGCGCCCCCTCGCCGTGAGCCAGATGCCGGGCGCCTGATCGAGGCGGACGTCGATGTCGAACGCTCCCTGGGTGTAATCGACGCGCCCCGCGAGTTTTTCGTAGGTCACGCGCTCGATTCGACCGTTGGAGATCGTGAAGGTTCCGGTCACCAGCGGCGCGCCGCGTGTCCCTTGAACGACGGCATCGACATCCACGACCCCGCCGTATCTGGGTGGACGGGTGTCGGCTCCCTGGAAGCTCTCGAGGAAGACGTGTCTCGCGGCAACCCGCAGGGCGCCGCTGCCGTCATATCGCCAAGTACCGTCCATCCCGAGGCGCTGGTCGTCCTCGTGACCGGTAGCGAACACCACGGGCGTGATCGACACGCCGCTGTCGTCCCAGCTCAGATGGGCGGGCCTCTCTGAAGGCAGCAGGCGCCACGGGATACTCGCTACCGTGAGATCCAGGCTGAGCAGGTCGAGACTGTGTCGGTCCGGCCCAACCAAGGCGGCTCCCGAAATGTCGCCCGTGCGCCCCGAACCCTGCACGAGCTTCAGCGTGAAATCTGCGCGATCCGCAGCAAGCTTCAGCTCAATCGATGCCTCGGGCAACGTCTGGTCCATGACCTGCACGAACTCACCGCGCGCAGTGACCTGGGCCGTGGGGCTGGCGCGCTGGCCATCGGGCGCCGATGGGATGCTCGCCGCGTACTCGCCGCTGATGGTCAATGCGCTGATGCCGAATGCCTGCAGGTTCGTCACCGTGCCGTTGCCGGCAGCCTGCGGGGCTGACACCGGTCCGGTGAGACGTCCCGTCGTCAGCACGAGCCCCGCGGCAGACCCGCCGGTCATCGTCCGAAGCTCCTCCAGATCCAGTTGCTTGACCGTGTACTGGAAATCAGAAGCGTGCCGATCGTTCAACGATACGACACCAAACCCCGTCCCGTTGAGCGCAGGGCTTGCGATGTTCAGCTCGGTAACGGTGAGTCGTTCGTCGTCGAGGACGGCTGCGATCGTGGCGGTGTCAACGCGTAGGTTTCGAATCGTCGATCGGTCGAGCGATATCCGGCCGGCGATGTCGTAATCGGCCAGCGTGGGCGTGCGCACGAGCAGGTCACGGACCACGGCTTTGACGTCGGCGGCACCGGTCAGCGAGGCGGAGAGCCGGGGGTCGTTGAAAGCGATGGCCGGATCGACGTCCGCGAGTCGGCCGCTGAATGACGACTCCAGCGTGCCGGCCTCGATGCGCAGCGACACATCGGCGTCCGAGGCAGAGCCCTGAAACAACGCGGCGCGCGACAGGCGGCCGCTGGCCGTCAGCGACATGGTTTCGCTGCTTCCGCCCGCTCCTTCGACCTGGAAGCGCCCGGACACTGTCCCGGCATACCGGGGATCCTTCAGCCACTCCACATCGAGGTCTTCGCCGAACCTGCCCAGATCGACGCCCTCGATGGTGCCCTCGCCGCCGTATCGGACCGGCTGGCGGGCCGTGTCGATTGTCCCGGTTGTGCCATCGGCAATCGTGGCGCCAAGGAACACGGACGGCCCGAACGCGGCGCTTCCCGCGATGAAGGGCTTCGAAAACCGGCCCGTGACGTCAAAGGTCAGCGTCAGCGCGCTCTCGACGTGCGGCACCGGCACCGTGTCGGGCACGAACCGCAGGTCGAGATTGCTCATCGCCCCTTGGAACCGGTAGGGGTAAGGGCTGTCGAGACCGATGGCGCCACTCGTTGACGAAATGTTCGCGCGGTAGGCCGTACCGCTGACCCGATCGATGAGCACCTCGCCGGCGGTCAGGCGGCCCCGGCTGTGGAAATTGTCCGCGGAATAGCCCAGGTACATCACATGGGGACCGTCGAACGTGTACGAGCCGCGCGGAAATCGCCGTCCGAGGTCGAGGTCCAGATCGAAGACGAGTCGGCCGTTGATGTCGGACGGCCGATCCGGGCGGTTCAACCATCGCGCCAGGTCGATGCGCGTCACATCGACGGCCCCGGTGCCATGCCAGCCGGGCACCCTCGTGTTGAGCGTCAGCTGACCGCCGACCGAGCCACCTGTCCCTGACAACGACAGGCGAGTCTCCAGCCGTTCGAGCGGTCCTTCCAACCTGGCATCGAAGGAGGCCTCCACGGCGATGTTTCTCAAACCGGTGAGGACTCCGGCCCACTCCTGAAAGGCAAACCGCTCGGTTCGAACATCGAGATCGAGAACGGTCGGGCGGTTGCCGATGAGAACCTGTCCTCCGAACACGAACGCCGACCGGGGTGTCTGAACCGCGAAAGCATCGAAGAACCAACCTTCGGCGCCGCGACCCATGCGGCCGGCAAGACGCGTCACGGTCAGATCGGGGTCACGGCCGACCCATGACGCGTCGGCGAAGTCGAGCGTCCACCGGACTGGTGTATATGCGAACGACAGGCTGATGTTCAGCGACTCGAAGTCGGTGGGGACGTTGGCCGGACCGAATTTCAGCGGGCTGTCGAGCCTGACCCGGGCGTCGATGACTTCGAGTTGCTCGATTCGGAGCGGCCGCCCGGGGCCCGTGCGTTCGCCCTCCTGCGCCGTGCGCTTCACCAGTCGTCCAAGGTTCCAGCCGCCGTCGGCTTCACGTCTGGCTTGGACGCGTGGTCGAGTGATCACGAGCCGCCTAATGAGCGTGCCGTTCTGCCACAGCTCGCGCGGGCTGTAGGTGAGCGTCACCTGGTCGATGGCGACAATCGCCTCCCCGTCGCGCGACAACGTCACGTCGTTGAGCTCGAGGCCTCGGAAGATCGATCCTCCCAGCCGTCCAATCGAGAGCGTGGCGGTCAGGAATTGATTCGCCTGACGCACCATGAACGCTCGAAGCTGGTTCTTGCCCCAGCCCGTTTCGAGAACCGCGATCGAGAGGCCGACGATGACAAGGAGTCCGGCGACGAGGACGACCAACCCCCGCGCTAGCCTTCCTGCGCCGGTCCGCACGCGTCGAATGGACGACACCCACTATGATGGTAGCCGTGTTCGAGTCAACCACGCCACGATCCCGCATGCCTCTGGCCACGGCGGTGGCCGCTGCCGCAGTCGTGTTCGTGGTGTTGTTCTGGCGACTTGGCTCCACCTCGTTCTGGGACCCGGACGAGGCTCATTACGCGGAAACCACGCGCGAGATGCTCGCAACGGGCGACTGGTGGGCGCCTTACTACAACGAGCAACCATTCTTCGACAAGCCGATCTTCTTCCATCAGCTGCAGAGTGTCGCGATGCTGGCGCTCGGCGAGAACGAGCTGGGCGCCCGGATGGTGCCGGCGCTCGCCGCGCTCGCCCTGGTACTGTTCACCGGGTGGCTGGGCCGCCGACTGATCTCACCGGGCCCGGGGGCAGACCCGCTGGGTGATCCGCCCTCCGCGGCGTCACGCGATATGATAGGGCAGCCTTCGAGATGATCGTCGCGCGGCGGTACGTGATTACCGGTCGTGTACAGGGTGTCGGCTTTCGCTATTTCACCGAGGCCATGGCCGCGCGCGAAGGGATTCTCGGCTGGGTGAGGAACACCCCCGACGGCGGCGTGGAGGTCTCCGCGGAAGGAGACAGCGAGGCGCTCGATCGGTTCGAGCGGACGCTCAGACACGGACCGCCGGGCGCGCGCGTCGAACGCGTCGATATCGACGACCTGATTCCTACCGGTCGGGAGACCGGCTTCAGCATCAAGTGACCAACATGGACCATCTCAAATCGAAGATCCGGAACGTTCCGGATTTCCCGAAGGCTGGCATTCTGTTCTACGACGTCACGACGCTGCTGCAGGACGCAGCCGGTTTCCGCGCCGCGATTGACGGCCTCGTTGTTCCCTTCGAAGGCAAGGGCATCGACCTTGTCGTCGGGATCGAGAGTCGCGGCTTCATCTTCGGCGCAGTCGTCGCCGATCGGCTGGGCGCCGGCTTTACGCCGGTCCGGAAACCCGGAAAGCTCCCTTCGACGACCATCCGCGCCACCTACGACCTCGAGTACGGGAGCGACGCTCTCGAAATGCACGACGATGCCGTCGCGCACGGGCAGCGGGTGCTCATCGTGGACGATCTGCTCGCGACCGGCGGCACAGCGCGGGCGACGACAGACCTGGTGACGCGGCTCGGCGGCCACGTGCACGCGCTCGCCTTTCTCATCGAGCTCGTCGCGCTCAACGGACGGCAGCGTCTTGCCGATCACCCGATTCATTCGCTTTTGAAGTATTGAGAGTCGAACGATTCAGGCTCTCTTGGCGCGATGTTCACCCTCGCTTCCGCTCTCCTCGTCAGTGCCTCCGTCATGGCCGCCGCGCTCCTGATCGCCAGGGCTCTTCAGGCGATTCCGGCGGATCGATCGCGCAGCCGCGTGCTCGACTTGCTGGCCATGTTTGCGCCGTCCGTCAGCGCGGCCGACGCGGATCCGCGCGCCATCCTCGTCTGGCAGCCGTTGGCGAGAACGGCGCGCCAGCTCTTTCCGGAAGAGTTCGCGCTGATCGACGCCGCCGCCGGCGGTACGTTCCCGTTCACCAAGGAGCGGCTCGAGGCTGCGCATGCGCACTGGACGGCAGACTGGCTCTCCTGGGAACGCACCCATGATTCGGAATACAAGCTGAAGGCCGCGGTCGCCGAGCAGGAACTGGTCGCTGCCGGTCCCTCTCCGGTTCTGCGTGCGCGTCTGGACGCCGTCGAACGGGAGAAGCTCGAGCTCTATCAGCGTCGATACGCGGAATACATCCGCATAGCCAAGGCGCTCCAAGCGTTGGTATGACGGCGAGTGCCGTCTACTCGTCGGCTGGTCAGTGGCGGAACCGCTTGAACGCCACGAGCGCAAGGCAGAGCGTTAACGTGACGGCGTTGGCCACGATGACGGGCGCGGATCCGATGCCGACACCATAAACGATCCAGAGGGCGACGCCGGTGCTCTGAGCGGTCAGCATCACCGCCGACAAATCCCTGGACGAGCGCGTGCGCCACGTTTTGAGCACCTGAGGGAAGAAGGCGAACGCGGTCAAGAGCCCCGCCACGAACCCAATCCACTGCGTCACGTGCGCTTGCCGGCCGCGTCGACTTTGCCCTTGATGATGGCGCCGTCGGCCATGATCAGCCGCGGCGTCACGATGTCGCCGTCCACGCAGGCGCTGGATCGCAACTCCACGAGGGTGGCGGCGGTGACGTTTCCCGTCACTTCTCCGCTGATCGTGATGGCGTCTGCCACCAGGTCGGCTTTGATCTCGGCGCCCGTTCCGATCGTGAGGCCGTGGTTTCCCAACTCGATCGTTCCCTCGACTTTGCCATCGATGGTGAGGTCCTGCTGGCTGACGACTTTGCCCTGGACGGTCAACGCTTCGCCGATCCACGCTCGCATGCGTCGTTCGTCCAGCACCGGTTTCGGGCCGCTCTCACTCGCCATCTCGTCCTCCGTCGTTGGGGGCACCTGACGATCAGTATCGGCCGATTGTAGTCGAGACCGTCGATTTCAAAATCGTCGCTGGAGGCACGATTCGCGACGGGGGGCCGTTCCCGTGCTACCCTGCGCCCCGATGTCCTCCTCGCACCAGGTTCTGCCCGCTGGCGTTTCCGCTATCACTGCGAGCCCGGCACGGACGGGCGCCGCCACCCTGAGCCGGACGGCGATCTGGAAGGTCATCTCGGCATCGGCCGTGGGCACGATGATCGAGTGGTACGACTTCTACATCTTCGGGAGTCTGGCGACGACGATCTCGCCGTTGTTCTACCCACCGGGCAACGACACGCTGGCATTGATCGCTTACCTCTCGACCTTCGCGGTCGGCTTCGTGGTCCGTCCTTTCGGCGCGCTGTTCTTCGGCCGCGTCGGCGACCTCGTCGGCCGCAAACGGGCCTTTCTGGTGACGTTGCTGATCATGGGCGGCGCGACCGCCATGCTCGGGTTCCTGCCGACGTACGCCACGATAGGCCTCGCCGCTCCGATCGTGTTGCTGGCGATTCGCGTTCTACAAGGACTGGCGCTTGGCGGGGAGTACGGAGGCGCCGCGGTGTACGTCGCCGAGCACGTGCCGGACGGCCGGCGCGGGTTCTACACGAGCTTCATCCAGATCACGGCCACGCTCGGACTGTTCCTGTCCCTCGCGGTCATCCTCGCCGTCCAGAACGCGATGAGCCCGCAGGCCTTCAACGCCTGGGGCTGGCGCGTGCCGTTCGTGCTGTCGATCATTCTGGTCGGCGTCTCCTTGTACATCCGGTTGAGGATGCGCGAGTCGCCCATCTTCGAACACATCAAGAGCACAGGGATGACATCGGCCAGGCCGCTCAGGGAGGCGTTCACGCGCTGGCACAATCTCAGGCGCGTGCTGATTTCACTCTTCGGAGCGACGGCAGGCCAGGGTGTGGTGTGGTACACCGGCCAGTTCTACGCGCTGTTCTACCTTCAGGCCATCCTCAACGTCCACGCGATCGCCGCCAACTACATCGTGGCCATTGCGCTCCTGATGGGAATGCCCTTCTTCGTGGTGTTCGGGGCCCTCTCCGATCGCGTCGGTCGGAAGAAGATCATGATGGCGGGGTGCCTGCTGGCAGTCATCGGGTACGTGCCCATCTACAAAGCGATGCAGGCGGCGGCCGGGTCGAATGTCGTCACGGTCATCTCGCAGCGGAATCCGGTAACGGGCGCGATCCTCCTCACACCACAGGCTCTCGTGGAAGGGGCGTTGCAGCCCGCCCGGCAGGCTCTCACGTACACGGACTTCGGTTCGTTCATCAGCACCGGCGCCGCGTGGTCGCTCATTCTGCTCGTGTTCGTACAAGTCTTGTTCGTCACGCTGGTGTACGGCCCGATCGCCGCGTATCTTGTCGAGGCGTTTCCCGCCAGGATTCGTTACACGGCGCTCTCCCTGCCGTACCACATCGGCAACGGCGTGTTCGGCGGACTGCTGCCGCTGATCGGTCTGTGGAGCGTGGCGTATACGGGCAACATCCTCGCTGGCTTGTACTACCCCATCGGCGTGGCGCTGCTCACGTTCATCATCGGCTGCCTGCTGCTCGAGGAAACGCACAGCGTGATGATCTGGGACGAGCTCGACGCCCGCCCCCTGGACGCCGGTGATGTGTCACGCCATCAGGCAATGCAGCGTTGACCGGACGGTTTGATGGATTTGACCGTCATGTGCTTCAGATTCAGCTCGGATGTCGTTTCAATGACGGGTTGACCACTCGTCCCCTTCGATTTCTCGACGACGTCGACGCCGGAGCTGCTCGTCGCCTGTTCGGCCCGGAGCGTTCCGGCGACATCGACCTGCTGTCCGACGTAGTTCGCGAAGTTCACGCCAGCACCGTTGAGCTGATAGGTCGCTGTCTCGCCTTGGGGACCGCTTTCGGTTGTCGTGAGAACGAACGTGCTTTCTGCCAGGCCGGTTTTCAGACAGCCGCGCACGCTGACCGATTCCATGCGAGGCTGCACCCCGCTCGACGTCTGGACTTCGGGCCCGGCATCGTCACGGCCGCAGGCGGCCCCCATCAGGAGAACAACGCCGCAGGCGCCGGCGGTCTGAAGAATCATTCGACCACTCATCTGTATGCCCTCCTGCAGTCCTGTTCTGCAGGATTGCCGCCATCACGCCGCAGAGCTTCGCGCTATCGTAGACGCGCGGCCTGGCACGTGCTGGAGGTGCCCGCATGAATCTGGAGCTCGAGGGTCGGAACGTGCTTATCACGGGCGGGAGCAAGGGCATCGGTTTCGCCTGCGCCAAAGCCTTTCTTGCCGAGGCCGCACACGTGGCCATCACGTCGCGCTCGGAGCGCAACCTGGCCGATGCCCGAGATAGGCTCAACAAGCTGATCACCATCGGCGCCGACCTCACCGACGCGGCGGCCGCCCAGGCCATGGTGGACCGGGCGGAACAGCAGTTGGGACCAATCGACATCCTGGTGAACTGCGCCGGTTCGGCACAACGTACCGTTCCCGACGCCCTCACCCCGGCGGTCTGGCGCGCGGCAATGGACTCGAAGTACTTCACCTACATCAACGTGATCGACCCCGTCGTCAAACGCATGGCGGCGCGAGGCCGGGGCGTCATCGTGAACATCGTCGGCCAGGGAGGGAAGGTCGCCTCGCCGACGCATCTGCCAGGCGGCGCGGCGAACGCCGCGCTGATGCTCGTGACGGTTGGTCTCGCCCACGTCTATGCGGCAAAAGGCGTCAGGGTGCTGGCAATCAATCCGGGTTTGACCAAGACTTCGCGAGTGGCGGAAGGGATGAAGGCCGAGGCGACGCTTCGGGGCGTCAGCGAGGCTGAAGCCTTGCGGCAGAGCATCGGGCGCGTGGCGATGGGTCGTCTCGCCGAGCCGGAGGAGATCGCCGCCATGGCGGTGTTCGGCGCCTCGCCGCGCGCCAGTTATCTGACCGGCGTCGTGATTGCAATGGACGGCGCGACGGTGCCGATTGTGATCTGAGAGGCGACTGGGGTGTCACCGAGAGTGCGGCGACGGAGCCGGCGGTGACCCCTGGCCGCGTCCACGCAGGAGCCAACGAGCCGCCGCCAGCAGCGTCAGGCTGAGCGCGCCGCCCTTGGCGGCGCTCACCAGATGCCGGCGGCGTTCGGCGTGTGCTCGTCGCATCATCGTGCCGCCATTTCCGGTCTGCATCGGATGCCGGCGATCGGGTTGGGTTTGCGCCCAGTTCCAGCCGGCCGCCCACGCGTCGCGTAGAGGACCTTCGAGGTATGGGAGCGAGGCGATCGGCTGTCCAGCCCATCCGGCGGAACAGCCCTCTGTCCATGCCGCTTTCCATGACGTGACGTACGCGTCCTGCGCCGCCGCAACACGCCGACGCCGCCACTGGCCGAGGGTGCGACCAACGGCGACGGCGCTGCGAACGAAGACCGAGCCCTCGTGATGTCCGTGCGTTGCCACCAGACGATTCCTAGAGATTCCGCTGCCGCTTTTCGATGTCGTGCGCCTCCTGGTGGATATTATCAAACGCTGCCCGGATCGACTTCAGGAGTTCCTCAGCGTCATCAGAGGCCCTGGCCAGTTCTCGAAAATGATGTTCCAGGTTATCGACACCCTGTCGCCGTCGCGGAAACGGTGTGGTGGACAGCCGAACGACGTCGATCTCGTGCTGCAGGTCGGTCAGAAGGCGCGCCTGCTGTTCGTAGCCCCGTCTCAGCTCGAACGTCATGCCCAGCAGTGGCGCTACGAGTGAATCCAGGCGAAGGGTTGGCGGCGGCTCGTCAGGGGCAGCAGTCGGCGGAGCTGGTTGTTGTGCACGTTGGTCCATGCCCCCGATCTTAGCGAGGAACGGGCAGAGCAAAGCTCAACCGCTCGCTACAGTTTTTTCGATCGTCCGGAGGTCAGGACAAGGTGGGTTTTTCGTCCAGCCCGCCCGTCGCGATAGACTCTGAGCATCCCCTCACGCGCCACGCTGAGATCGGGTTGCATTTCGGAAGGACGAGAACGCTATGCCATTGATCATCGACCAGTTGGCTCTGTTTCCTGGTGACGGCGGCGGCGAGAAAGAAATTCGAGCAGCGCTCGAGGCGGCTGCGCCGGCGTGTGCCGACGGGGTCACGTGGAAGGTCAGTATCTATGAAGGGCCGGACCTTGACGGCACGCAGATCGTTCTCGAAGGGCCTCGCGTGTCACACATAGAAACGGAATGGTGGGAAGAGCAGCCTGGGCGATATGTGACGATTGTGGTGCGAGATGGTGAGTGGATCAGGGCACTGTGTAATTCGGTCGCAAGGGTGATCCGCCGGGCTTCGTAGGGGCGGGATCGACCTGGCGATTGCCAGCAGGAAGATCGGCGATGAACCCACGGTAAACTAGCAGCCAAATCACATTACGCGCCCGTAGCTCAGCGGATAGAGCACCCGCCTCCTAAGCGGGGGGCCGCCAGTTCAATTCTGGCCGGGCGCGCCATCTCTCTGCCACCTGTTTGCAACGCGATGGCAGGCGTTCTTCGCGTCGAAACCGGCGTCGTCAAGTAGGCGGCGGATCCGAGTATCGAAGTCAGCGTCTCGAAGCACTTCCTACCAGGCCGCAAGCGTCGGCATCCGCGCGACCCACATCTCACGATACAGCCGCGCTGTTGGGCCGTGATGTCCCCTGACTTAGCTGCCCCGATGAGCTGGTCACCCGTGCGCCTAACCGGTGCTCGTAGAAGGAAATTGGAACGGCGGGTCAGAGTGTCTTTTTGTTGTGACGGATAACGAAAATGGCGGCCGTCGGCGGCATACAATGCGCGTTAGTCTACAGATGGCAGGCCCGGAGGACGCGCAAGCTGACGATGGGTCCGACTCAGCGAATCGGAGCGCGCCGTGAAACCACACGCTGCTGCAAGGAGTGAGCGCCCGTCGAGTCTGCCCGGACCCGAGAGCGATCCTAGGCTCGTGTTCTTGTCGGAGGAAGACGACGGTGCCAGGCCTTTCTCAGGTGAGTCCATTTTCGACGGGTATCAAGACGCGAATCAAGAAGAGGGAGAAAAGCATTCGATGTTTCTCCGACCAGACGACAATCGAAGCTTCCATGACCTGATGCGTGACCTGGCGCGAGACGAACGTCAGGAGAGCGCGCACGGCGTGGGGCCGTACGTCGAACGCGATGGCGTGTCGAGTGCAAGTGTCGGACCAGTCCGGCACGTTCACTTCCAAGAGTTATCACCGGCGACCGACTACCTCCTCGCTTTCGATTCTGAAGAAGAGGACGGAGGTATTGAATGTTTCGGCACGGAGTCTCATGAAACGTTGATTGAAGTCGCACCTGTCCCGGAGGCTGACCCTCTCCCCACGTTCGCATCCGAAGAAAGCGGCGCGGGGATGAAGGTCGACGAGCTGTCGGCCGTTGACACCGGGGACGAACCTGTTTCGGCCGGCGCATTTGAGACGAGCGTTCAGCGCGGCCCGGCAGGGCGGCGTGAAGTGGCGCGCTACGGATTCGCCGTGCGGCGCGCGTGCGGCATGGCGGTGGCGTCCGGCCGGAGTCGGTGCCGGGCATCGTACTTGGCCGTGTGTCGGCTTGCGAAATCTCTCGAAGGGCGGCGCAGCAAATCGATCTATGCGTGGCGCTTCGCCGTGGGGTCGTTTGTCTGCAGTCTGGTAGTCGGCGGACCTGCCATGTTCCTCCTAAACCAGAGGGCTCCCAGCCTGATGCCGCGCGCCTTGCGGGCCGGGACGCCTCCACCAGATCTTGAAGAACGCCCAGTGTCGCCAACGACGGTCCGCCCAACGCCGATGCCTCCTGTTCCGAGCACACCTTCGACTGCTCCAATCGAACGCACGACCACGGTGGTGTCGAGACAGACGACGCGCGGAACTGCACGGGCTGCTGAGGGCCGATCGCCGGCGAAGTCGCCTTCGATTTCCCGACAGAACGAACAGACCGTCGGAACGGCAGGCCGGCGCGAACCGGGTCCAGCTACTGTGCGATCCCGCCCGCCGTCAGCGGCGCCACGACCGGTACCGGTACCGCGATTCCGCGGGTCGCTTGCCGTGCGTTCCTCACCCAGGGGGGCGCAGGTGTTTCTCAATGGTGTCTCGGTGGGACAGGCCCCGCTCCTACTTAGGGACGTGCCTGCGGGCTCTCGCGTGCTGCGTGTCGAGCTGGAGGGCTATGCGCGATGGTCCGCTAGCGTGCGCGTTGTAGCGAATCAACAAACACTGGCAACGGCGGAATTGCAACCATCGTCAGCTCAGTAACATCGCCCAAGCCGCTCGCGTTCATCAATCTGGTTGAGGGTCAACGCGGACAGCCGCTCACGAATGCTCAGGTGGCTTTCTTGATCGGGGCGGCGCGCCGGATCCTCACGGCGCTTGGCGGCTGACACCGCCAGGCCCGGCGGGTTACGCCGCGCGCCGCAACAGATGCAGGGCGACCATCGCAGCAAACAGCCCGAGCCCCGCAAGATCGGTAATCCCCGCCGGATACATCAGCAGCAGACCCGCCGCGATCGCCAAGATCCGTTCGAGACCGGTCGTCCGTGTCAGGAACCACCCGGCCGCACCGACCGCCAGCGCGCAGACGCCCACCGCCGCGGTTGCCGACGTCCACAGAATCATGATGAGCGATCCTTGCAGGAGAATTCCCATGCCCTCCGCGCGCAACGTGAACACGAACGGCACCAGGAACGCCGGTAGCGTGTACTTCCACGTGACCATCATCGTCCGGAACGGGTTGCCTCCAGTGAGCGCAGCCGCCGCGAACGGCGAAAGCGCCGTAGGAGGACTGACCTCCGAGAGCACCGCGTAGTAGAAAATGAACATGTGCGCCGCGGCAGGGGCGACGCCGACCTGCGTGAGCGCCGGAGCCACCATCACCGCCGCGATGATGTACGAGGCCGTGACCGGCACCGCCAGTCCGAGCAGCCAGACGGCCAGCGCGGCATAGACGACCGTCAACGGCAGCGACCCGCCTGCGAGCGCCACGATGATGCCCGCGATTTTCAGGCCGAGCCCAGTGAGGGTGACGATGCCGACGATGATGCCGGCCGTCGCGGTGGTCGCGGCCACTGGAAGGACGCCGTGCCCGCCTGCTTCAAGGGCCCGCACGAGCCTGGCGGGCCTGAGAGCGGTTTCCCGGCGCAGAAAGCTCAAGGCGACGGCGAGGCCGGTGGCCCAGAACACCGCCGTAAACGCGGTCATGCCGATGACCATGAAAACCGCGATCGCGACGAGCGAACTGAAGTTGTAGCCGTACTTCCACGTCAGCTCGGCGAGCGACGCCGTGTGCGTGTTCACGTGCCTGGTTCCCAGCCTGCGCGAATCGGCTTCGATCATCAGGAAGATGGAAAGGTAGTACAGCAAGGTCGGCACGGTCGCCATGACGAGCACCTGCAGGTACGAAATCCGCAGGAACTCGGCGATGAGGAAGGCGGCGGCGCCGAGCGTCGGAGGTGACAGGATGGCGCCGATCCCGCTCGCCGACAGAATCGCGCCGCCGACCTCCGCAGGATATCCGGCGCTGCGCAGCATCGGCCACGCCACCGAGCCCAACATGACCGTGGTCGCGACACCGCTGCCCGAAACGGTTCCCAGAAGAAATCCGGCAATCGTGACCGTCCGGCCGGGCCCGGCGCCGCTCTGCGAGCGACTGCTCAGGGCCATCGCCCAGTCGAGAAAGAAACGCCCAGCACCCGAGAATTGCAGCACGGCCCCGTAGATGGTGAACAAGACGATGTACGTGGCAGCCACGTCGAGCGGCACTCCGAATATGCCCTCGAGGCTCATGTAGAGCGAACCAACGAGCCGATCGAGCGGATAGCCACGATGCGCGAAGAGCCCGAGCCCCACCGAGTCGAACAGCGGGCCGAAGCGCGCGTACAGCAGGAAGCCGACGGCTGACACGGGGAGAATCCAGCCAACGGTGCGGCGCGTCGCCTCCAGCACGAGCACAATCGTCAGCGTTCCGCACACCAGGTCGAGCGTCGTCGGTTCAGCGGCGCGGTAGACAAATCGATCGAAATCGATGAGCGGCCAGATCAGCGCTCCGACAGTGAGCCCGATCAGGCCCCAGTCAGCCAGCGTGACGCCTCCGCGGCGCCCCTTCACGGCCGGGTAAAGCATGAAGGACAGCACCAGCGCCAACAGCAGGAAGCTCACCCGGTAGATTTGCGGCTGGATGACGACCACGACCCAGTACAGGGCGTACGCCGAGAGCGCCACCGTCAGCAGCGTTGCAAGCGCGCGGGGCGCACCGGAGAGCCGGCGCGCCGGCGCTTCAGGTTCAAGTGCGTCGCCGAGCTGGTCCGAGGGCGCTACGGTTGCATTCAACGTGGCCAGGCGTTCTGCGCGACGTAGAAGCGGATGGCGCCTTCATGGAAGGGCGCGGGCGACCCCTGGGTCGCGGTTTCGAGCGAGAGGTTCTTCGCCTCAGGGTGAATGGCGGCCAGCTCTGTCTGATGCTCGAACAGGGTTCTCGTCAGGTCGTACGCGAGCTGCTCCGGCATGCTCTCGTTCACGGCGAGGACGATTGTCACGGAGATGACGGGCACGTCGCCTTCGAGACCGGGGTATGTGTCCATAGGGACGTTCCGGATGAAGTACAAGGACGTTCCATAGGATCGCTGCAGCGCGGGCAGCACGGCGTCGTTGGACAGCATCCGGATGGTCATGCCTGGCGTATGAGCCAGATCGAGAATGGCTGCAGTCGGCAGTCCGCCGCTCCAGAAGAACGCGTCAATCTTGCCGTCCTTTAGGGCTTCGACGGCCTGAGCGACGCCGAGCCCCTGTTTCTGGATATCGGTCGCGGGATTGATGCCGACGGATTCGAGAACTCGAAATGCCGTCACCTCGCCGCCGCTGCCGGGAGAACCGGTCGAAACCACCTTGCCCTTCAGGTCGCCCAACGTACGTATGGGCCTCGACGCCAGCGTCACCACGTGCGTGTAGTTGACATAGAGCACCGCAAGCGTCCGGAGCGGTACTTTCGCACCTTTGAACGGACCGGTGCCGTTGACCGCGTCGGCCAGCATGTCGCCCGTCGTGAATGCCAGGTCCGCTTTCTGATCGCGAAGAAACTTCAGATTGTCGACCGACGCCGCCGTCACCTCAGCGGTTGCCTCTACGTTCGGGACGTACTCGGTGATGACTTTGGCAATGCCCCCCCCGTAGGGATAGAACACCCCTCCCGTGCCTCCGGTGGCGATCGAGAGGCGTTGCTTGCCGGCCCCGTCCGAAGCACAGGCGCCGGCGAACCATATGGCCAGACAGACCGCTCCGAGCGTCATTCGGAAGAATCGCGGTGTTCCAGGCGGCGGGGCAGGGGTCATGGCTGGGTGACTATACCAATCTAGCGATCTCAAGCTCCAGACGATATGATCCGTTCGATATGAAACGAGCTGAACGACATCATCTGAAAGAGAACGAGCTCTCAGTCTGGGCGCGGCAGGCGCGCGGGGCAGTCGAGGCTCGCAGGCGTGAAACGACGTTCACCATCGCCGCCGTCGTCATCGTCGGCGCCGCCGTGCTCGGCTACGTGGCCTGGCGCGACCGCGTCGATTCGCGCGCCGAAGCACTGCTCGCGGAAGCGTCGGCCGTGGCGGCGACGCGCATCGGTCCTCCCGTCGCACCCGGCACCCCGGGGGCCGGCCCCAGCTTCGCGACCGAACGCGCCCGCGGCGAAGCCGCCGTCGTCAAGTTCAAGGCCGCAGCTGATGCCTACCCGGGCAACGACGCCGGTATTTTCGCCAGATACCAGGAGGGAACGCTGCAGATCGCGCTCGGCAACGAGGCGGAGGCGATTGCAGCGTATCAGCAGGTCATCGATCGCGCCGGGGCCGATCATATTTACGGACGCATGGCACGCATCGCGATCGCTGAGGCTCAGGCGAAGAGTGGGCAGTACGAGCCGGCGATCAACACTTTCCGGGAGCTTGCACAGCTCACCGATGGCCCCCTCCCGGTTGACGGCATCCTCATGCAGCTCGGGATGGCCTATCGCGACGCGGGCAAGACAGCAGACGCTCAGCAGACCTTCGACCGAATCGTGAAGGAATTCCCTGACTCGCCGTTCAACGCCGAGGCCAAGAAGGCACTGGACAACCTGAAGAAGACGTAGTCGCTAAGGGGTGGCCGGAAAGCGTGCGATTCGGTCGCCTCTGAACGAACCCACCCAGATTTCGTTGCCGACCTGCACAGCGACCGTACCCGCGCCGAACTCAGGGCTGTTCGGATGACGTATGACTTCGGTCACTCTCAGCGTGATCGGATCGATTTTCACCACATTAGATGTCTGCTCGGGCGCTGTCCCGCCTTGCCCCGCCACGAAGAGCGACCCGTCAGGCGCCCACCGGACGTTGTCTGCGCGGAATCCCAGCGGCACCGAGTCTCTTTTGGCAGGCGTCTGTCCCCGTGAGAGGCGGAAGAACGACTGGCTCCCCCAGGCCGCGACGTAGAACCATTGTCCGTCCGGCGATATTTCCAGGCCGTTGGCGCCCGAGGCTTCGCTGCCCGGAATCATTTTCCATCCCGTGCCCGGCTGCCATTCCCACAGGGCACCGTTGGCTTCTCCCGCCAGCATTCTTCCGCGGGCGGCCGCGTCGATCCCCCGAGCCAGGAAATCGGTCGCCACGAATCCGCCGTCGGGCAACGCCACGACCTCGTTGAGCCCGACGGGATCGGGGGCGACGGCGCATCCGATCCACGTCAGTGTCGGCGGTTTGGCGCGCGCATCGAGCTCGAAGACCTCGATCGACTCCCTCGTGCCGTGATGGACGACGTACAGCGTATGGACGGAGTTTTTCGCCGGACGAAGCGCAAGACCGTGAGTCCGAAAACTGCCTTTCTGTTCAGCGCCAGGGGGACCTGGACAGGTCTTGTAGGTCACGGCGTCGAACCGCTCTCTCGAATCTGCGGTCGGATACGCATTCGTGGTCGATCTGTTCTGCGTGTCGATCAGACGGATACCGCCTTTCGGCGAGAAAACCGAAGCGACCAGCCACTGCGATCCCGGGATGAGCACCAGATCCTCAGGGGCATCCTGACCGCAGACGAACTGGACCTTCCCGGCCGGCCGGCAGGGTTCCGCGTCCTGGCCGGCGCGGACCTGGGCCAACGAGATGACGAACAGACCGACGACGATGGTCAACAGAGCTCTCATTGCGTCACCTCGGTAGAACGGGGCTCACGGCCGTTTTCTGTTGGCGACCTCGCTGCCGAACCGATACGAGAGAATCTTGTAGATCAGCTTGGCGCAGAGAAAATTCGGCGCGACGTTGCCGGGCAAGGGACAGAGCTCGACGAGGTCGCAGCCGACGACGCGCCGCGACTCGATGACCCGGCGGAGCAGCGTCAGCGATTCGTACCAGGTCAGGCCACCGGGTTCTGGCGTCCCAACCGCCGGCATGATAGCCGGATCGAAGCCGTCGCAGTCGATGGTGATGTAGACGGTCTCGCTCAACGAGTCGACGATGCGGTCGATCCAGTCGTCGTGCCGCCGCATGTTGTAGTCGTAGAAGACTTCGGTGGGAAGCGTTGGCACCGCCGCCGCTTCCTCGGTGGAGAGACTCCGTATCCCGACCTGCGTCGCGCGTGCGTACTCCAGAACGCGGCGCATGGCGCAGGCGTGATTGTGCGGCGAACCCATGAATGTCTCGCGCAGGTCGGCGTGGGCGTCGATTTGGAGCACCGAGAGGCCGGGGTGTTTGGCTGCGACGGCGGCCACGACCGGGGCGGTGATCGAATGCTCGCCGCCGAGGATCACCGGGAACTTCTCCCGCGACACGAGCTCGGTTGCCACGCGGCGGATTTCCTCGACGACCTCGTCCATCGTCGCCAAGGGGAACTCCATCTCGGGAAGGGTGAAGATGCCGATGCTGTGCACGTCGGTCTCGGTTTCTTCGTCCCAGAGCTCCATGTGCGACGAGGCCACCAGGATTTCGTGCGGACCGTTGCGCGTGCCCGCCACGTACGACGTCGTCCGATCGAGCGGGATGGGGAGAATGGCGACGCGGGCGTGTTCGAAGTCTGTCGTGGTGGGTGTGGTTCCGCCGAACTCGCCTGAAGCGAGCCGGTCGTACTCAAACGGTAGGCTCATTCGCTTCCTCGAAGCGGTCATGGGGGGCAGTTAGGCCGTCAATGGTCATGAGGCGGGATCCGAGGGCGAAGGCCGGCGGTCGGCGCGCGAGCGGCGCCGGGGCCGTCGCGGCCAGAGCGCTGGCCAGGAGCGGCAGGGCGATGGTGGCATCCGCCTGCACCGACACCTGCGCGGCGTCGGTCGCAAGCTTGCCCCAGCTCCGGGCCTCTTCGAGCGTCGATCCCGACGCGCCGCCGAAATGCGGGACGTCGGTCACGATCTGCAGTGCGTAGCGGTGCCCGCTGACCCGGGAACTGTAGAACTCGGCTTGAACGCTCGCCTGGTTGATGAAGTTCTTCGGCGTGCCGCCGCCGAGCACGACGGAGGCCGTTCGTGGCCGGCGAATGACCAGGTTTGCCGACTCCACGATGTCGCCGATGACGTCGATGTGGCCGGCGCCCGGCTTCACCTGACGGGCCTGCGACAGGCCCATGCCTATCGAGGAGTCGGCGATCGCAGGGCAGAAGATAGGAACGTTTGCGCGGTAGGCCGCCGTCAGGATGCCGTTCCCGCCGGTCGTCTTCCACAGATGTCCGCCGAGCAGATAAAGAAACTCCCGCGACGTGTATGGTCGCGGTTCGAGGGTGGCGGCGTAGGCGGCGATCCAGTTGTCGTTCTCGATGAATTCTTCCTCGCTCGCGTACGTGTCGTACACACGATCGATTTGGTCGTCGGCCAGGGCCGCGTCGTCGGCTAGCGGCGACCCGACGTAGTGCCGCTGTCCACGGCTTTCGTGCAGATCGTGGTACAGGTTGGCGCCGGTCGAGACGAGACAATCGACGTATCGGTTTTCGATCAGGTGCGCGACGATCAGGCGAAGGCCTCCCGCCGAGAGCGCGCCGGCCATGCCCAGGAAGATCGTGACGTCATCTTCCAGCATCTTCTGCCAGATCCGGTGTGCGGTCGCAAGGTTTCGGCCCTGGAAGGAGATGCGCTCCATCCTGGCAAGAACCTGATCGGCCGTGAGTCCTGCTTCGACAACGAACGGTTCGATCGGAGTCTGGAGGAAGCGCGACGGCTTCTTCGCCATTCGCCGCACATTAAATCACAAAAGTGCGGGGCAACGCTCCGACCTCTACTCGTGGGCGCGCCTGACGTCCTTCAGAAATGTGAAGTCGCCGAGCGTGGACACGTGCACGCCTTCGAGCGAGGGCTGGGCGACGACGAAGTTGGTCTTGTTCCAGAGGCTGATGTACGGAACGTCGCGTGCGATCAGACGCTGGCTCTCTTGAAAGAGCTCCAGCCGGCGAGGTTCGTCGCTCGACGCGCTGGCTTCGTCGAGCAACCGGTCGACTTCAGGGTTGCGGTAGTGCCCGCGGTTGAACCCGACGGGCGGCACCTGGGCCGAATGAAACACGCGCCTGAGTATGTCGGGGTCTGCCAGCGAGCCAGCCGTCCACTGCAGGGTGTACATCTGAAAATTGCCGGCCAGCACGTCGGAAAACAGCGTGGCGAACTCGAACGTGCGCACGTCGAGATCCACGCCCACGTCCCGAAGATTCTGCTGAATCACGGCGGCCTGCAGACGATTGAACTCCACGGCATTGGAGATCTTCAATCCGAGACGAAAGCGCGGTGAAGGACCATCGCCGTCCGGGTCGCGGTAGCCGGCCTGGTCGAGAAGAGCGCGGGCGCGAGCGGGATCGTACGGGTAGGCGTCGAGGCCGGAGGCCGCAGCCCATGACTGCTGCGGCAGCAGCCCGGCCGCCGGTCGCGCCAGGCCTCGGCGCAGATACTGGATGATGGACCGGCTGTCGATGGCGTGTGCGAGCGCCTGGCGGACCTGGACGTCTTTGAGCACGGGATCCGACAGGTTAAGCCCGACGTACTGGTAATCGACGCCGGGAGCTTCAGTCATCGCGAGCTGGTGGTTTCTCTCGAGCTGAAAGGCGATGTCCGGCGTCAGGTCGTTCACCACCAGATCGGTCGTGCCCTTGCGCAGCTCGAGGCCGCGCATGATGTCGTCGGGGACAACTTTGAGAATCAGCCCATCGTTTCTCGGCGCCCCGCCATGGTAGTCGGCAAACGGCGCGAGCTCGACGAAGTCGTCCACGGCGTAGCGGACGAACCGGTAGGGGCCGGTGCCGACCGGTTTCCTCGCGAGCTCCGCGCCGGCGCCGTCGGGGACGATCGGCATGATCAAGTTGATGGGGAATGACGTGAAGGGGCGAACGAGCGTGAAGAGCACAGAATACCGGTCGAGCGGCTCGACCGAATGCAGTTCGCGGTAGCCACCCTTCCGGGACGAGACGAAGTCGGGATCGAGGAAGCTGCCGAACGTGTAAACGACGTCTGCGGAAGTGAGCTCGTGTCCGTCGTGGAAACGCACGCCCTGTTTGAGCGTCACGACGTAGGTGGTCACGGTCGGGTGATCGAGCCGTTCCGCGAGCTTGGGCGAGACGCGCAGCCGGTCGTCCAGCTCGAACAGGCTGTCGAAAATCAGGTCTCCAATCTTCTGCGAGGTGTCGTCGAGGCCGACGCGAGGGTCGAGGTTGTTCGGCCCCGTCGCTAGGGCGACGACGAGGACATCAGGGTTCGGCCTGGGCCGATCGTGGCACGCGGCGCATATGAACACGAGTGCTGCCCACGGGACCCATCCTCTCATCCGAGGGCCTCCCTCTTGAGATCGGCCAGCAAGGCGAGCGCCTCCATCGGCGTCATCCGATCGACATCGAGTTCGGACAGGCGTTCACGAAGCCGGTCGTCCAGCGGGTGGCTCTGAAACAGTCCCAGCTGCTGTTGCGGATCGGTTGCCGTTCCGCTGACCGAAGGACGACCGCCCCGTGTCAGCTCGTCGCGCTCGAGCGCCCCGAGAATCGCACGGGCTCGGTCGATCACGACGGAGGGCAGCCCGGCCAGTCGCGCGACCTGAATCCCGTAGCTCCTGTCGGACCGGCCGGGAACGATTTTTCTGAGGAAGACAATCTCTTCCTTCCACTCGCGCGCAGCGACGTGGAAGTTGACCACGCCCGGCGTGGCCTCTCCGAGATCGGTCAGCTCATGGTAATGCGTGGCGAACAACGTCTTGGGGCGCGCCCTTGGGTTCGTCGCCAGGTATTCAGCGACCGCCCAGGCGATGCTCAGGCCGTCGAACGTCGCCGTGCCCCGGCCGATTTCGTCGAGCACCACGAGGCTGCGTGACGTCGCATGGTGCAGGATGTTGGCGGTTTCCTGCATCTCGACCATGAACGTGGAGTGTCCTCGCGCGATGTTGTCGGAAGCGCCCACCCGCGCGAAGATCCGATCCACCAGTGACAGCTTGGCCTCCCGCGCGGGCACGAACGAGCCGGCTTGCGCCATCACGACCAGCAGGGCCGTCTGACGGAGATAGGTCGACTTGCCCCCCATGTTCGGACCGGTGAGGATGACGAGCTGCGAGGTGCTGGCGTTCAGGTGGAGGTCGTTGGGCACGAACGAATCGCCGGCCGATGCGACCCGTCGCTCGACGACCGGATGCCTGCCGTCGACCACCACGAGATCGTCTCCGTCGTGGACGTGCGGCTTCGTGTAGTTGTTGATGGCGGCTGTTTCGGCAAGCGCCGACAGGGTGTCGAGCGCGGCCAGCGCCCGGGACGTCGACTGGATCCGCACCGCTTCGGCCGCCACGGCGCACCTGAGCTTCTCGAAAATCTCGAGCTCCCGTTCGAGGATGCGCTCGTCGGCCCCGACGACCTTGTCTTCGTACTCCTTCAGCGCGGGCGTCACGAATCGTTCGCCGCCCGCGATGGTCTGTTTGCGGTGGTAATCGGAGGGCACCGCGCCAAGGTTGGCGTTCGAGATCTCGATGTAGTAGCCGAACACCCGGTTGTAGCGGACCTTGAGCGATCCGATGCCCGTCCGCTCCCGCTCGCGCGCCTCCATCTCGGCGATCACCTGTTTGCCCGATCGGCTGATCGTGCGGAGCTCGTCGAGCTCGCCGTCGATACCGTCGCGGATCACCCCCCCATCCCGCGCCTGCGCAGGCGCGGCATCGAGAATCGTTCGCTCGATGCTGTCGCGGACGTCCGCCAGATCGTCGAGCTCGGCCACCAGGGACTGGAGCAGCGGTGCGTGAAGGTCGGCGAGCAGCGTCCGGACGCGCGGAACCACGGTCAGTGAGTTCTTGAGGCCGAGGAAGTCGCGCGGTCCGGCTGTTCCCAGGGCGGCGCGTGCGACCAGCCGATCCAGGTCCTGGACGGCTTTCAGGGCGTCGCGGAACTTGCCGCGCTCGGTCGTCCGGAATGCCAGCTCCTCGACGGCGTCCAGGCGGTCGCGAATCGGCTCGAGGGCGACGAGCGGGCGAAGCAGCCACGATCTCAGCAGGCGGCTGCCAATGGACGTGACGGTCCTGTCGATCTCGTCCAGCAGCGACCCGCTGCGGCTGCCATCGGAGCCCTCCACAACCTCGAGGTGTCGCAGCGTCGTCGAGTCGATGAGCAGTGAGTCGGCGCGTTCGCGATAGCGGATCGCCCGCACATGCGCCAGATCGAGCTTCTGCTTGCCACGCAGGTGCTGCACGAGCGCGCCGGCGGCGCCGACCGCGGCGCCATGCGACTCGAGACCGAAGCCTTCCAGGCCGCCGACGCGGAGCTGATCGAGGAGCGCGCGGCGCGCTGACTCGCCGTCGAAGATCCACGCGTCGATGGGGGTGACGGGAAGCGGCGAGCCGGCGATGCCGGGGAGCCGGGTCGCCAGGTCTACGCCATCGGGGACGATGATTTCGCGGGGTCGAAGCAGCGCAATCTCGTCAGCCAGAGTCGTCGCGCCGTCGAGGCCGCCGTACTCGGTCGCCGTGAACTCACCGGTTGAAAGATCGAGCAGCGCGACGCCAATAGGTCCCTGGCGCCCGGGCGCCACCGCCATCAGGAACAGCGGCTCTCGGGCATCGAGATACGCCGCATCGGTCAGGGTGCCCGGCGAGACGACCCGAACGACTTCACGCCTGACCAGCCCTTTGGCCTTTCTGGCATCCTCGACTTGTTCGCAGATGGCGACCCGAAAGCCCTTCTTGACCAGCCGCGCGATGTAGCTGTCGGCGGCATGAAAGGGGACGCCGCACATGGGGATGGCCCCGCCGTCGGCGTCCTTGGATCGTGAGGTCAGCGTCAACTCGAGCGCGCGCGCTGCGACGAGAGCGTCCTGGTAGAACATCTCGTAGAAGTCGCCCATCCGGAAGAACACGATGGCGTCGCGATGCTGCTGTTTGGCGTCCAGATACTGGCGCATCGCCCCCGTTGGCGACGTTGACATATTCTTAGTCTACCCGACGCGTTTGGGACGGACGGCGTGCGGATTCGGGTTCCGTGAGCCACGGATGCCCCGCGACGTGATTGCCATGTATGTGCTCGCGCTCGACACGACGACACGTGATGGAAGCGTAGCGCTCGTCGATGACCATCGTGTCATCGACGAGCGCCGCGGCGACGGTTCGCGCGGGCATGCCGAGCGGCTGCCCCATGAGCTCACGACGCTGGCGGCGGCGCACGGGCTGGCTGTCCGCGCCGTCGATCTGTTCGCCGTGGCCTCTGGGCCGGGCTCGTTCACGGGCCTGCGGATCGGCATCGCCACAATCCAGGGTCTGGCGGTGGCTACCGGCCGCCGAATCGTTGCCGTGTCGGCGCTCGAGGCGCTTGCGTACAGCGCGGAGGCCCAGCCGGGGAGCTTCGTGGCTGCCTGGATGGACGCCCGCCGGCGGGATGTCTTCACTGGACTCTACCGCGTCCTCGAGGCCCCGGTTCATTCACCGGGTCGCCTCGTGGAAGTGGAAGGGCCGAGCGTGGGCCATCCAGACGCGACGCTCATGAGGTGGAGCCCGCAGATCTCCGACGCGCCAGTGACCTTTGTCGGCGACGGAGCGGCCATCTACGCCGACACGATCGGGCGACCAGGCCGTGCCGCATGGACGGTCGTGACCCCGACGCCGCTTCTGGCGGGGACGATCGGCCGAATGGCCGTCGTGCGCGCCGGGCGGGGCGACACCATCGATCCGGCCGCGGTGCACCCGTTGTACGTGCGGCGCCCTGATGCCGAGGTCGACAGGGACAGACGCGCCGGCAGCGGCGAGAACACCTTCCTGGAACGTCCCGACGGTTTGACGTGATGAGCGACTGGATCATCGAACCGTTGACATCGGTCTCCGAGATCGACGAAGTCGTGGCGATTGAAGAGACATCGTTCACCAATCCGTGGACGCGTGAGATGTACGTGGCGGAGCTCGATAAACCGGACGTCTCATACTGTTATCTGGCGCGGACACTCGACCGCCACGCCATCGGGTTCTGTTCGTTCTGGCACGTGGTCGACGAATTGCACATCAACAACCTGGCGGTGCTGCCGGGGTATCGGCGCCGGGGCGTCGCGACGGCGCTCCTCGATCATGTGCTCGGCCAGGGCGTCCGCCTCGGCGCGGTGCGGGCCACGCTGGAAGTGCGGCGTTCGAATGACGCCGCGCGCCTGTTGTACGAACGGCTGGGATTCGCGGTGGCCGGCGTCAGGCACGCGTACTACACGAAGCCGGTGGAGGATGCGATTATCCTGTGGCGCGAGGGCCTTCGTGAGCGGCCTCGCGACGGCTGATCTTGAAACGCCCCAAACGTTGTGTTAGCTTTCGGCCAGAACGACGGCACCGGTCAAGGAGGCGAGCATGAATGGGTCGCAGGACTTGAAGGATCAGTTGCTGCAGACGGACGAAGAATTCCACAACCTCTTTGCGAAACACCACGAACTCGAAGATCGGCTGAGCGAACTCACCTCCAAACATTACCTCTCACAGCCCGAGCAACTCGAAGAAGCCACACTGAAGAAGCGCAAGCTGCAAATCAAGGACCGCATGGAGGACATTCTCCGGCGGCATCGACAGCGCTAAAGCTCTTACATCGTTGCACGGTTTGGCGAGGTTCTGAGGGTTGCCCAGGGGTCTCCGTCGTTAGAGCCCCAGAACCTCACCAAACACGTCCAGACCCTGCGCAGTCGTCAGAACCCATAGAATATTTCCGTGCGCCTCGATCCTGCGGTGCTGCCGTTCCTCGGCGGCGCGCTCGCTTTCGCGCTGATCTCGGCCCTGACTGGGTTTCCGCTGGTTGCCGTCGTGTTCGTCGGATTGGGCGGATTCTTTGTGTATTTCTTCAGGGACCCGGAGCGGCACGCGCCGTCAGGGGCTCACGTCGTGCTCTCGCCTGCCGATGGCCGCGTGCTCGTCGCGGGACCTGCTGTCGCCGTGGTCGCGCCGCCTGGCGCCTGGCAGCAGATCAGCGTGTTTCTGTCGCCGATGGACGTGCACGTCAACCGGATTCCCGCGTCCGGGCGCGTCACCCAGGTGACGTTCAAGCGCGGACGGTTTCTGCCGGCCTACCGGCACGACGCCGGCGCCGCCAATGAACGCAGCGAGATCTGGATTGAGCACTGTGGACAGCCGATCGTTGCACGTCAGATCGTCGGCATCCTCGCGCGCCGCGTCGTCTGCCGCGTCGAGCCCGGCGCCGAAGTGCGCGCCGGCGAGCGGTTCGGTATCATGAAGTTCGGCTCGCGAATGGATGTGTTCGTTCCGCTCGATGCCACGCTGGCCGTGTCAGTGGGCGACGCCGTGCGGGGCGGCGAAACCGTCATCGCGATGCTACACTGCGAAGAGGGTCCCCGGGGGTAGGCTTCACAGATTTTCCAAGGGCCGACATTCCATCCATGCTGACTCACCAGGAAGGGCGTCTAAGATTTCTGCGGCGAGCGGCCGATCGGCCGCGGCGCCGTTTCCGCCGCGGGGTTTACATCCTGCCCACGCTGTTCACCCTCGGTAACATGTTTTGCGGCTACGCCTGTATCGTCTACGCGATGCGCGGCGAGTTCGAGACGGCCGCGCCCTTCATCGGTTTCGCGATCGTGCTCGACATGCTCGACGGCCGCATCGCCCGGATGACCGGCTCGGCGAGCGATTTCGGCGTCGAGTTCGACTCGCTCGCCGACGTGATCTCGTTTGGCATGGCTCCCGCCATCCTGTCGTTCTCGTGGGGGCTGCAGCCGCTCGGGCGCCTCGGCTGGCTGGCTGGCTTCCTCTTCCTGACGGCCGCCGCCATGCGGCTGGCGCGGTTCAACATCCAGGCCGGCATGGGCGGAGACAAACGGTACTTCGTCGGGATGCCGAGTCCAGCTGCCGCGGCTGTGCCGGCCGCGACGGTGTTCGCCTATCCCTGGGGACTGACAGACTATCGCGCCGCTCTGCCCGCGCTCGCGATGGTGCTCGTGCCGGCCGCGCTCATGGTCAGCACGATCCGGTTCCGGAGCTTCAAGACCTTCGACCTGCAGAGTCCACGGTCCTACACCGTCGTGCTGCTCATCGCCGCGGGAATTGCGCTCATCGCGACGCATCCCCGCGTGGTGCTCGTCGTGCTGGCGTACTCTTACCTCGCGTCCGCGTTCGTGGGCATGGCGATCGCGCGGATCCGCCACCGGGGAGATCGACCCGATCAGGACAAGTCTCCGCACGCGGTCACGATCGATCCGCCCGCGCACGACGTCTCGGCGCGTTGAGCGCTGAGGCCGCTCGAGGTCACTCCACAGGCAATGTGATTGTCACCGTCGTTCCCACACCCCGTGCGCTCTTGACGTCGATCGTGCCGCGGTTCAACTCGACATTTCGCTTCGCGATCGTCAGACCCAGTCCCGTTCCCGTCGCCTTGGTCGAAAAATACGGTTGAAAAATCCTGGCGAGGGCCTCGTCGTCCATGCCCACGCCCGTGTCTGTGACTTCGATATCGACGGTCCGTTCGAGTGGGGCAGCGTCAGCACCAACCGCGGGTGGGCGGCCCGGACCCGGCCGAACGATAATCGTCAGCCTGCCCTGGCCTGGCATCGCATGGAGCGCGTTTTCGAGGATGTTCGTGAGCGCGCGCGCGAACAGCGTGCGATCGATGGCCACCCGCGGCACGTCGGCGGGGGCGTCGACGACGATGGCGATTCGATCGGCGAGTCCAGCCCGGTAGGGCTCGACGACTTCGTCGATCAGAGCGGGGAGCACGGTGGGCTCTGGGCTCGGCGTGGGAGAAGACGCGAAGCTCGAGAACTCTGCGGCGATCTGCCGCAGCAGCCGGACCTGACCCAGAATCGCCGTCACACATTCGTCGAGCACCGGTGAGAGGGGGCGGCCGTGATCGATGTTGACGCGACGAGCGTGCTCGGCTGAAAGCTGGATAGGGGTCAGCGGATTCTTGATGTCGTGAGCGACCTGCCGCGCCATGTCGGCCCACGCCTCCAAGCGTTGCGTGCGTTCGAGCTCGCTGCGCTGCCGCCGGAGGTCGGCGGCCATCTGATTGAAGTCTGCGACGAGGCGGCCGAGCTCGTCGGCCGAGGTCGTGGCGATGCGCGCATTCAGATCGCCGCTGGCAATGCGGCGGGTGGCGCGGGTGAGCCTGTTGACAGGATCGGCGATGCGTTCGGCCATCCAGAAGCCGGCACCCAGCCCGAGCAGGCTGAAGAACACAGCGGCAAACAAGACGCGCCGGTCGAGCTCGTCTCGCTGCCGCTCGAGCTCCATGGGACGCAGCGTGATCGGGACCGTCACGATGCCTTCGCCGAGCACCGGCGCGGCGGCCACGAGGTACCTCACCGTGCCGACGTCCTGTTCGCCGACATAGGTGGGGGCGCGCTCGAGGACGAGCCGGCGATAGACCTCCGCCGGTGTACGCCTGGAGAGGAGCTGCGACGCGTACAAGTCGAGGGCGCTCGTCGCCTGAAGGCTTGCGCCGTCAAACAGGTTCACGTCCTCGTCAATGGCGCGACTGACGAGCCGCATGATGTCGTCGTCGAGCGTGTCGAGCCCGCCGGCCCCGCGCTGTTGCAGCGCGGCGTAATCCTCGACGAGGCGTTGGGCGACTGTTGCCGTGCGCGCCGCCGCTTCCTCGATGCCAGCGGTGAGCTCGGTCGCGAAGTACGCGCGGGTGGCCAGCGCCAGCACGATCACGGGGAGGACGAATGCCGCCCAGAACGCCAGCCGGAGCTTGCGGTAGAAGCTGGATCTGATCTCGCGCAGCAGGGCGCGCCCGGTCGTCGGCGTCCTCGAGAAGAAGCTGTTGAAGATCGTCGCGGCCGCGAGCAGGAGGACGAACAGAACGAGAACCAGCGTGACGAGCTCGGCGAGGTTGATCAGATGGCCGAATACCGTGAGCACCGGGTAGCCCAGCGCGTAGATGCCGCCCCGGTCGTTCATCAGGTGCACGCGGAAAACGGCGTCGCCACGATCGATGGACGACCAGAACGGCGTCCGCGAATCGACCATCGCCTGAAAGTCATCGTCCGCGAGAGTCCAGACGCTGGTGCCCGACGCGAAAAGCGGGGCGCGGCTCCAACCGTAGAACACGAACTCGACGTCCCGTCCCGAGACGCCCTCGGCGCGCTGCACCCGCTCGGGTCTCAGTGACTCGAGATAAGGACTGCGCGAGGAGATGAAGGGCAGGGTCCGATAGTCCAGCATCGCGCGGACGATGATGCCGCCCACCAGCCGGCCGCCGACGCAGATGCCCCGGCTGGCGCGCAACACGTGCGATTCGCTCGCCCCAATCGGAGACACGTCGTCGGAAACATCCCAGCCGCAGCTGACGGCGCGAAAGGGCGTCGTACCGTATTCTGGAAGGAACAGGGCGAACCGGCTGACACGCTGTCCCTCCCTGCTGTAGAGCTCAACGGCCGATGTCAACCGAAAGCGCTCGAGTTCGGTCTGCGACCAGATAGTGAAAGCCAGATTGGCCTCCTGATCGTCGCCGCGCGCGGCCACGAGTTGCGGGAGGGCGGGCAGGTCATCCACCTGCTCGAGGGCTTGTGCCAGCCGCTGCTGGAGATCCTCGCGAAGCTTCACGACCTGGGGTCCGTACTCACTGGCGATGAGTTCTTCCTTGGCTCGGATCGCGGACGCCGACAGAGACGGATACATCGCGATGGAGGGGACGACGAGTACCAGAAACAGCCCGGCGAGCCGCATCGACTGCGAGACCCGCCGGGCTCGAATGCGAAGTCCACCCAACGACAGGGCGCAGGCTGCCACCGCGGCGAGCGCAATCGCCTGCGGGACCCACGCCACAGCACCCGCCGCCGCGACTCCGACCGAGGCTCCGGCTAGCCAGCCGATCGCCGCGGGGTGGGGCAGTCGTCGACGTGGCAGCCGCCACCACAGGCGCGGCAGGCGAATGACCGCGGCGGCGGCCCAGATGACCGACGCATGAAGCATGATGAGGGCGAAGGCGAGCCCCAGCCTCGTGATGTCAACTGGATGCAGGGAGAAATGAAGCAGGTCGACGGGCGTCCGGAAGACGACCGACTCGAGAAAGCGGCTGTACACGGCGATTAGGACGGCGTCGACCAGACCGGCGATGGCATAGACGAGCGCGACACGACCGCCGGCGCTCGATGGGAGCAGCCGGGCGCGAGGCCGTGTGAGACGGCGGCCCTCGATCAGATCGATCAAGAGCCACACAAGGGCCCCGGTGACGAGCGACGTCAACAGCAGGCCAAGCGGATCCTCGTAGGCCATCGTCGAATCAATTTGCGTCGCGGCGGATCCCAGAACGCCTCTCGAGATGACGAGAGCGCCTGCAACACCCCCGGCAATCAGGAGGTTGTTGCGCCACGTCCCGGGTCGACGACGGAGATGCACGAGCCAGCCGGCACACCCCAACAGCGTCATCCCCAGAATGGCGAGGACACCGGCCGCTGTGCCGCGCCGCCATCGAAGACGCGCCTCAGCGATATCGCGAGGCGACACCTCGGCGTCAACCAGTGTTCCACCCGCTCGCGACACGACGTGGAACACCGAGGATGCCGACGTCGGGGTGAGAGCCCCGACGCGAAGGGTAACGGGCGCAATCGACGTGCTGAGGACGAAGCGGTCGCTGAGCGAGGGAGAGGGACGAACGGGCTCGAGGACCTGCTCGACAACCAGAGTGCCGACCCGGCTGGAGGGGGGAATGGTGACAGGTTCCACGTACACGAGGCGCGGTCCCAGCGCGCCGACAGCGAGAACGAACGGGACTCGCTCGTCGAGTGCGCTGGGCGTCTCCGTCACGTGCCCCACCCACGCGAGCGGCGTCAGTCCGGGGCCGTAGATGGTGACGCCCGTATGGGTCTGGTCGTCCGGCAGCGAGGCGGCCAGAATGTCAAAGAGCTTGTCGGCGGCCGCCGCGTCGCGTGCGGCGCCACGAATCAGCTCCGGTTGACCGGCGGCGCGCCTCGAAATCGCCGTGAGGTTGTCCGCGCTCGCGTCGAATCGCTCCTGGATTTCGGCTGCCACGCGCGCAATCGCCGCCGTATCAGAGGTGCCGAACCTGATCTGCTCGAGCGTCGAGCCGCCGACGAGTACCGCCAGGGCCGCGACGAACCCGGCGCCGACGATCCGGCGGAGGGCGGACGATTTCCACACGATGAGAACAGCATACAATGTGGCAGCTCCGGCCTGGGCCGACCATGCACCTCAAGCTGCTGTTGAAGCGCGGCGCGCTGCTCACGGCCGCCAACTGGCCGGCCGTCGCGATCCAGTTCGTTGCCGGCACGACCTTTCAAGCCCTTCTGGCTGTTCCCGTGCTCGGCGCCGCGGTTCTCGTTGCCGTTTTGCTCGGGGCCGATCTCGCCGACCTGCTACAGGGCTCGCTTCGCGACGTCCTGACGACGCTTGCCGCCGTCCTGATGTCCGAGCCGGCGGCGCTCGTGTCGTTCGCCGCGGCATTTGCGGTCGTCTTGGTGGGCGGATCGGTTCTGATGTTTCTGGTCAAAGGTGGAACGGTGGATGTGCTCGTGGCCGCGCATCGGGACGCCGGACCGATTGAACACGAACCGATCACGCTGGAGATGTTCCGTGGCGCATCCCGCTTCACGCTGGACCGATTCATCAACGGCTCCGGTCGTCTGTTTCGCCGCTATCTGAAAGTCGGGCTGGTGCTGATCGTGGTCTACGGGCTATCCGCTGCCGCCTACATCGGCTTCGTCGTCTACGGCTACCGCGCCGCCACGGATCGCTTCCTGGTGCTCGGGTGGACGTTCGTCGCGGCCCTGGCGGCCGGCCTGCTGGTGGCCTGGATCACGCTGGTGAACCTGCTGTATTTGCTGACGCAGATTGCCCTCGCCGTCGACGGCGGAGGGGTGATCGAAGCGGTCGGTTCGGTGGCCGGATTCATCCGTGCAGAATTCCGCGAACTCGCCCGGGTGTTCGCGGTCGTGCTGATCCTGGTCGTGGCGGCCACACTGGCTTCGGCACTCGCGTGGTCTGGAGTTGGCCTCATCGCGTTCGTCCCGCTCGTCGGCCTCGCCGTATTTCCGCTGCAACTGGCGGCGCTCCTCATCCGCGGGCTCGTGTTCGAGTATCTCGGGCTGACCGCACTCACCACCTATGCCGGTTTGTACGTCGACCACGCCGCCCGGCGGTCCGAGGCACGCGAACGGTCACGAATGGCTACTCGGCTGGAACGCCCAGCGGTGGGGTGACCTCGATCGCCCCGGGAGGAGGAACGAACGGGGAGAGCGGTGGATCGAGCTGCCGCGCGAAAAGGGTTGCAGTGGCGCCTCGAGCGAGATCGCGGGTCACCACGAGCACCTGAGGCAATCCCAAGGGTGAATTCCGGACCACGGCGGGTGCCGCAGCGAGCTCGCCCGCCGCTGGTAATTCCCCGGCCGGCGAGCCGTCGCTCATGTTGTAGGCGGGAAGCGACTGGGCGATGCCGCTCACGACCAGGGTGCGCCCGATGGCCAACGGCCCCCGCGTCGGCCTGAGCGACAACAACCGCACCCACTGCTGCACGCCGCTCCGTCGAGACAAAGCCCGCAGGACGTTGTCCATCGACACGAAGTACACGTTTCGATCATCGACGACCGGGAGACCGACGACGTCGGCCCCGGTGCGCCAGCGCCACGCGATGGTGCCGTCCTCCTCGCGGATCGCATAGAAGAAGTTGTCGCGCGATCCCGCGAACAGGCGGTCGGTGTCGGCGAGCAGCGCCGTGGCCGGCTCGGGCAAACGGCCTGCCCACAGCGAAGCGCCCGTCTCCACGCTCACCGCCACGATCCGCCCATCGTCCAGCGGGACGTAGGCGCGATTCGCCGCCAGCGCCGGCGGGGCGTGTGCGCGCGAACCGAGGTTCTGACGCCAGACAAGCTGTCCATCGAGCGCGCGCAAGACGAGGACCTCGCCGCTCGCAGTGCACAAGATCAGCCGACCGTCGCCCCAGACTGGCGCAACCGCAAGCTGGGGCAGATCGGAGATCTCCCAGGCAGTACTGCCGTCGTTGATGCGAATCGCCTTCACCGTGCCCGCCTCGTGAACGAACAAGAGGCCGTCGCCTTCGACGGGCTCGAGCATCGGACGGACCGACGCGATCCACGTCTGGCGTCCGTGCTCCAGCTCGTACGCGACCAGCCGATTCCCTTCGATGGGGAAGAAGACATGTGACGGGGAATATCCAGGCGGCGCGACGAGCGCGTTGTCGAGCGCGAGTGTCCAGACCGCACGGACGGGAAAGAGCGAGAGTGAGGCGCCGACCGACGGCCCGTGCTGCGCCATTCCGGACCGCGACGTGAGCATCGAGAGCACGAAGATGAGGGCAGTTGCACTACAACATCTTGTGGTCGGATATGCGCTCACACGGTTATCATAGCGTCTTATACGAAGGGTCAGGATTTCCTGGCCCTTTCGTGCTTGTCCTGCCGCCGGATTCGCCCCGCTGTCGCCCTGGGGCTTTCTCCTTTGCAGTGACGCTGGCTGATGAGACCGGTCCTAGTCGACGTGTTTGTGAGCGATCCCCTCTGTAGGCAAGTCCGGCTTGAACTCCTTGTGGCACGACTCGCAGGATTCAACGAGTGCATCGTTCGCCTTGATGAGAGCATCGACGTTCTTGCTCTGCGCGGCCTTCATCGCGGCCACGCCGGCATCCGACATTCGCTGCGCGTAGTTGTGCCATGCCGGCGACTTTATCCAGACCGCATCGCTCGGGCCCGTGCCTCCAACCGTAATTGCAGGTCCCGCTGCAGCAATCTGCACGGCGTGTTCGACCACGATCTCCCAGTCCGCATCAGTTTTGGGCGCCTTGCCTTCCTGTTCGACGTTCCACAGGTTGTGTGCTGCGTGATCGACGAACTCGACCATCACCGCATTGATGCTGACTTCCGGCTTCGCCGTCATCGGCGCTGCCTGGTCTGCGGCAGGGGACGGCGGGGCCGACTGCTGCGGAGCAGGACTACTGCATGCGGACACAAACAGCCCGCAGAGGGCGAGTGTGCCAAGTGCGTGGAGAACGGCGGTCTTCATAGCGTGTGCCTCCTTGCTCATTGAGCGTGGCATCGAATCGTCATCGAGCCAAAACCATCGGCACGATACCACCGATTCAGTCGGTTCGTGCGAGTTTCCATTTCGGCATTACGGCGCGTCCGGTCCCGTCGAAGCGACGCGATTCTTGGTCCCGACGGGCGTCAGGCGGCCTTCGTGGCGCAGAACGCGTCGGGAGGTACGCTGATCTGGGTACGGTCGCTGGATACTCTGGCGGCGAAGGGGCTAGCGGGGACCGAAGGGGCGGTCTCACCAGTCAGGTCGCCCGACAGTCGCTCGGTCGCGTTCTTTGCTGACGGCTAGCTGAAGAAGATGGACAGCGCCGGCGGTCCACCGCTGACGCTATGCATTCAGCATATCGAGCTTCCGACGAATCACGGGCCAGGGCGGACGGCATCGCGTGCGCGAGTGCTGCGTGTGAGATGCGCGTGCTCTTTCGCGAAGACCAGCAGGACGCCGCCGCTCGACTCGGGGCGGTGCTGCATGGAGAAAGCGAGGAGGCCGCTAACCGATGGCTAACGGATGATCACAAACGAGTCGCCATGAACCGCAACGAGCCGCAATGACGACGACGTGGATCGTGCAACTGACCTAATGAACTCACGAGACCGGGTACGAACCGATACAACCCATCACAAATAGTCTAAGATAGCGTCTATTCCCGTTCTCATCGCTCCTCAGACACGCTCAGGTTCCCAGGCGGGCCGCTTCGTGAGCCATCAGACGATCATCGTTCTGGACTTCGGATCGCAGTACACGCAGCTCATCGCCCGGCGCCTCCGGGAGCTTTCGGTATATTCGGAAATCTGGCCGCCCGAGACACCGGCGGACAAGATCGCCGCTCGGGCGCCGGTCGGGATCATCCTGTCCGGTGGGCCCAAGAGCGTATCCGACGCGGGCGCTCCGCACTGTGATCCAGCGCTGTTCGAGATGGGAAGCCCGGTGCTCGGCATCTGCTACGGCATGCAGTTGATGGCTCACACGCTGGGCGGACGTGTCGCCCCGGCGCCGCAGCGCGAATTCGGACACGCCACCGTGAGCGTCGCTGAGCCGACGGCACTGTTTGTCGGCATTCCACCGGAGATTCGCGTCTGGGCGAGCCACGGCGATTTCGTGGCCGCGGCGCCCGGCGGCTTCGCGGTGACCGCAACCAGCGCCAACGCGCCGGTTGCCGCCATGGCGGACGCCGGCCGACGACTCTACGCGCTGTTGTTCCACCCGGAAGTCGCTCATACCGAGCAGGGTCTCGCGATCCTGCGCAACTTCGCGTACGGCGTCTGCGGCTGCACCGGCGACTGGACGATGGCCTCCTTCGTGGAGGAGACGACGAGGCGCGTGCGGGCACAGGTCGGGCAGGGGCGGGTCGTGTGCGGCCTCAGTGGCGGCGTGGATTCGACGGTGGCCGCGCTGCTGATGCATCGAGCCGTCGGCGACGCCCTGACCTGCATTTTCGTCGACAACGGCGTGCTGCGGCAGAACGAGGCGTCGCAGATTCGCAAGCGCTTCGAGCGGCTCAACCTGCCGCTGGTGTTTGCCGATGCCTCGGCGCTGTTTCTCGAGCGCCTCAAAGGCGTGGTCGATCCGGAACAGAAGCGGAAGATCATCGGCGCCACGTTCATCGACGTGTTCGAGGCCGAGGCGGCCAAGCTCGGACACGTCGAGTTTCTGGGACAAGGCACGCTGTATCCGGACGTCATCGAGTCGGTGGCGATTGTCGGGCAGTCCTCGCTCATCAAGAGCCACCATAACGTCGGCGGGCTGCCGGCACGCATGCGCATGTCGCTCGTCGAGCCGCTGCGCGAGCTCTTCAAAGACGAAGTGCGTGAGGTCGGGCGCCAGCTGGGCCTCGACGAGGAATTCGTCGTGCGCCAGCCGTTCCCCGGGCCTGGCCTGGCGGTGAGAATTCTGGGCGAAGTCACGCCAGCACGGCTAGACCTGCTCCGCCGCGCCGACGCGATTGTGGCCGAGGAGGTCAGAAGAGCCGGGTGGTACGCGCGTCTCTGGCAGAGCTTCGCCGTCCTGCTGCCGGTTCAAAGTGTCGGCGTCATGGGCGACGAGCGGACCTACGAATACACGGTCGCGATTCGAGCCGTGGAGAGCCGGGACGGGATGACCGCGGACTGGGCGCGCCTCCCCCACGAGCTGCTCGGCTGCATCTCCTCGCGTATCGTCAACGAGGTGCGGGGGATCAACCGCGTGGTGTACGACATCAGTTCGAAGCCTCCTTCGACGATCGAGTGGGAGTGACAGGGTTAGAGGCTAGAGGCTAGGGGTTAGGGGTTAGGGGTTAGAGGCTAGGGGTCCGGGGTTAGGGGTTACAGAGTGGCCGACTTCGTCCATCTTCACCTGCATACCGAGTTCTCGTTGCTCGACGGCGCGTGCCGCATCGACGAGCTGCTG
>Ga0247825_10000039_pt1 | contig 71679 bp, 59 predicted proteins | sample 13C_Vanillin_Day_FD_194413 | JGI IMG/M metagenome (GOLD analysis project Ga0247825, IMG submission 194413) | Soil microbial communities from agricultural site in Penn Yan, New York, United States - 13C_Vanillin_Day48 | ecosystem: Environmental > Terrestrial > Soil > Agricultural land | place...
GGCGGGGAGTGACGGTGACAAACCCTTTCCGCTCACCGAAACACCCGCTGCTGTCTGCGCTGCTCGATGCCCGGATGCCGCGAACGCGGCGAAGCGCCCGTCGCCATTCGTAGCGGGACAGACGGGACCAGGCACAAAGAACCAAGAACCAAGGACCAGTAGAGGCCCGCCCCGGCGTGGGAAGCGGGCCCGTCCTGGAAATCCGGCCGACTGCTCAGTAGTTGACCGTGAAGTTGAGCCGTGCGAACCGTGGTGGCAGGATCGAGTTCGGGTTCTGCCACGTCCCACCGTTCGGCTGCGTGTAGCTGTAGTTCGACTCGTAGCCGAGCGCGTAATTGGTATTGAGCAGGTTATACAGGTCCACGCCGATGTCGGCGCGTACGCGCCCGTACCTGACAATCTTGGCAAAGCGCACGTCGATCTGTGTGCGGCGATTGTCCACGTACATCCGGTTGTCGCCGTTGTCCACCAGATACACCGTGGTGTTGCCGGTCGCCAGGCCTCCAGGTGGCAGGCGGCCGAGTAGGTTGCGCACGACCGTGTTCGGCACGTTGTAGGTGGCGCCGTTAGCGTTGGCGGTGAGGGTGCCCGAGACCTGCACCGGCGGCTGCGAGCGCACCGTTGTGCTGACGAGCACATCGATCTTCGGGATCGTGTACGAGGCCAGCCCGCGGAGGGTCGTCTGGAACGGTTCCTCGTTGTGACAACCGCGCGAGTCCGGGCTGTCGATGTTGACCAGCGTGTCGCAGGTATCCGTGATCGACCGCCCGGTGCTCGTGCCGCCCTGGAGCGTCAGGCCCAGACCGAGACGCGCCCTGACGGTGAAGTCGACGCCGTGCCAGTAGTTGACGCGGGCATCCCCGAAATCCGTTTCGAACGTCACGTAGTTCAGAGGAGCCCGCGCCGCGGCCGCCGCGGTCGGCATGTACATTGTGATTGGGTAGCCCCCGCCGCCGGGGAGCCTTTCGTCGACCGGAGCGATGATCGTCCACGCGTCGTAATCGGATGGATTCAGCGCCTGATTGTCAGTGACGGTGAAGTTCCCGAACCAGCGCCGGTTGTAGTTGACGTCGACCGAGACGCGTGGCGCCACTTCCTGCTGGAAGTCGATGCCCCACTGCCAGTCGTACCGCCGGGTGCCCCAGCCGCGCAGGATATCCGGGTTCACCTGCGTCAGGTTGGCGCCGGCCTTGCCGAAGTTCAGCCCGTCGCCGGTGAGCGCGCCGCAGGTGTCGCCACGTGGCGTTGCTTGCGCCACGGGATTCAGGATGTCGCAGTCGACGACGTAATTGCCGTTGCCATCCTGCCAATTTCGCGAGGCGTTGGTGATGATGCGGCTCGCCGGGTTGTTCTGCGTGTACGGATCGTCGTTGGTGGCCGGCGCGAGGTAGCGGCCGAAGTTGAACTTCACCGCAGTCTTGCCGGTGCCGAAGACGTCGTAGGCCACGCCGCCGCGCGGCGAGATGTCGTTATAGGCATCCACGCTGGGCGTTCGCTCGAACGTAATCGGCTCCGAGTTGAACGGCCCGGTCTCGGTGGTCCCGTTGCCTTCGGCGGGGGCCCAGCTCCAGGCCCGGTCGTAGCGCAAGGCCCCTTGCAACGACAAGCGGCCGGACGTCCACGTGTCCTGCACGTACAGCGCAGTCGTCATCGTCCGGTTGGCCGTCCGGAAGTCCGGCAGCCGGAAGGTGAACTGGTTCGGCACGCGGTTGTTGAAGCGGTAGCGGAGGCCGGATTCGCCGGTGATCGTGCCGCCGTTCTGGCTCTGATAGCCCCCCTGGTAACCAACTTTCATGCTGTGAGCGCCCGTTACGTACGACGCGGACCCACGCCAGTTCTTGATGTTCTGATAGCTGTCGCCCACGGTGTTGATCCCGCGGTACCCGTAGTTGGCCGGGTGGCCGTCAATGGCCGCCTGCTCGACGACCTGGATCAGGTCAAAGGCTCCGTCGGGCGATCCGGTCCCCGCTCCGCCCGCGTACGAGAGCCGGCTCAATCCAGCCTCGAGCAGCAGCCGGTTCGTCGCGGTCGCCGCCCACGTCGCCTGTGTCAGATAGTACGGGAACTCGAAGTACCGATCGCTCGCCTCCGGTGACAGCGTGGTCGAGCCCATCGCGACCCAATCCTCGCCGCGGGTGCGGCAACCGAGATCGCTGAATGACTCCGTCGAGCCCTGGCAGCGGTACTGGTTCTCCTGCGAGAACGTGACGCGATTCTTCGGCGTCGGCTGCGCCGTGAACCGGCCCTGATACATCGTGCGGCCTTGCACGTCGCGAACCGAGAGCGTGTCATCCCGGAGGTAGTCCCAGTGCGATTCGTCGAACGCGTAGGCGTTTCCGAAAATCCCTTCGACGCGCTGGGCGGTCGTGAGCTTGCGGTAGCTCCCGAAGAACCACAGCTTGTTGCTCATGATCGGACCGCCAAGGGAAACGCTGCCGTCGTACGAGTTGATGACTCCGGCCGGTTCCGGAATGCCAATGCTACGCAGGTAATCGTCGAGGTTGTTGCCGCTCGACCATTCACCAGCGGTGTTGAAGAAAGACTGCCCGGAGAAGGTGTTGCCACCTGAGCGCGGGACGAAGTTCATGACCGGCCCGCCCGTTTCGGACTCGCCCAGCCCCCCTGCGACCGCCACCGATGTCTCCTCGGCGTTGTTCGTGTCGTAGACGAGCGTGCCAACGCCGCCCCCGCCGGACGCGGCACCGACGGTCATGCCGTTGACCTGCACTTTGCCTTCGTTGCTCGGGCCGCCGTGGGAGCTGAAGAACGTCATCGTCGGCGTGACGGCGAGGCCGTTGTTGTCCACGGTCAAACCAGGAATGGCATTCAGCAGCGACCCATACGCACGCGTCGCCGGAAGGGCCGCGATGACGTCCGCATTCAGCGTCGTTTGGGTCCGCACGTTCTGGACATCCACGACCGGCGAGGCGCCCGTGACCGTGATGGTTTCCTCCAGGGCACCGACCCGCAGATCGGCTGGAACAGTGATGGTGATGGAGCCAGCCAGTTCGATGCCCTCCCGTACGACAGTTGTGAAACCCGGCAGCGAGAACGTCACCGTGTAGGTACCCGGGCGCAGGTCGACGATCCGGTACTGTCCATCGTCGCCCGTGACGGCGGACCGGACCTTCTCGATCAATACCGGGCTTGCCGCCTCGACCGTAACGCCTGGAATCACTCCACCCGATGCATCACGGACAACCCCGGTAATCGAAGCCTGCGCCAGGACGACCGTCGGTATCAGAAAAAGGACGACCAACGCTGCCGCCGTTCTCAGATGCCTCACCCACGAGCGCATCGCACGCTCATCTGCACGCATGACTTACTCTCCTCCCTTGCGGGCCAGTTCATGTCGGGTTTGAATTGCCAGGACGCCAAGCAGTCACACCGACCGTCGCAGCTTGGAGCGAGGAGGAACAACGTCGCGAGCCGGCTAGTATCGTGGAGAACTCGCCCGGCGTCAACGTCACTGGTTCGAGGCGATGACGGCAAACACGATCAGAGCCAGCAGCACCAGCAGCGCGATCTTGATCCAGCTCCACGGCCGCTCGCCGGCAACGGAGCCGGTCACGCCGTTGACCACCGCCTGGTACGATTTGCCGCCGAAGACATAGGTCAGCAGCCAGATGGGCGCAAGGATGTGCTTGAACGTCTGGTCGCCATAAGTGGACGAAACGACCAGGTTCCTATGGGTGTCGCCCGGAACCTGGCGCGCGCACATCTCGCGGAGGGCGGCGTCCATCTGCGCGCGCGACCGTTTGGACGCAGCGATGAGATCGATCTGGTACCGCTCGACCATCCACCCGGACAGGTATCCGGCGTCGTATGGCACGAGCGTCGACGTCGGGAACGGTTCGATCCCCTTGAGCAAGCCGGGGTGCACGCCGTGCGAGGCCGCTACAAGGTCATCGTCGAACTTGTGCGCCAGCTCTCCGGCGGCCGGCGACCAGCGGACCTTCTGCACTTGCCGATTGTTTTCCCGCACGTAGTAGTAGCGGCCGGACTCGGCCGTCCATCGCGCGTGTGCCGCGGCATCGAACGTCCAGTACGGGAGGTACACGCCCTTCACCGTGTCGGTGAGCGCCTTCTTCACGAATGCATTGGGGGCCAGCCACTGTCGCCGGTACCACGCCCGCAGCCGTTCGCGCGCGTCGGCCTCGGACACCTTCAGCGGCAGGAGCGACTCGGGACGGAAGGAATCTTTGACCTGCTCGTAGGGGACGAGCGCCGTGGACCCGCAGAAGTCACACCGCCGCGAAATCTTCTCCGGGTCGAAGACCGAGATTGCCCGGCAGCTCTGGCACTGCACCGACGTCTTCTCGGCCTGCCACCCGCGCGCGGAATCTGGAATGGCGCGGAGCGCCGCCACCAGGTCGTGCTCGACGATGACGGTGCGCTCGTCGCGGGTGAGCAGCTCGGCCGGTGACTCCGTGCCGCAATACGGGCAAATCAGCGCGTGCTTCGCCGGGTTCCACTGCGCCTCGCCGCCGCAGGCGGGACAATAGAACTTCTCGCGCGCGGTCGCGACGACGCCCTGTTGGTCCCCGGGCGCCGCGTCAGGCAGACGATCGTTCACGGGCCGTCAAGGCGCTACTTGAGGAATTCGGCGAGCGCGGCACGGGTGACTCGCCACTGGGTGCCAATCCGTTTCCCCTTCAAGTCTCCAGCTTCGAGGCTGGCGACGACATCGGCTTCGGACACGCCCAGCGCCTTGGCGGCGTCAGCCGGGCTGAGCGTTTCCGGGATACCCGCTGTCGCCGCGGGCCCTGCCGGTGCCGCACCGGCGGCCGGGGTCGTCTGCGCCATCACGCCGCCCGCCTGATTCATCATCTCCTTCGCGATGGCGAACCCCACAGCCATCTCTGCGCCGATCCCGCCGGTGCCCGATCCGCCCTGTTCGAATCCTTGAGCCATCTGGAACTTCACGTAATCGTTCAGGTTCCCCACGGCGGCCATGCTCGAGCGCTTGTCGACGGCCGCTTCGACTTCGGGCGGCACCGACACGTTTTCGACGACGAACGACGTCATCTCGATGCCGTACTTGCCGACGAGAATCGGATTGATGAGCGGGAGCAGCGCCTCGCCGAGCTCGCTGTACCGCGTCGCCACGTCGAGTACGGGAATCTTGGCGGTGGCGATGCCCTCGCTGAACACGCTCACGAGGCGCGATCGCATGACGTCGGCGAACTCGTCGAGCCGGAAGTGATGATCCGTTCCGGCCACTTCCTTGAGGAACTTCGCTGGAGCGACGATCCGGAAGTCGTAGGTCCCGAAGGCACGCACTCGGACGATGCCGAAGTCCTGGTCACGGAGCATGACCGGGTTCGACGTGCCCCACTTGTTGCCCGTGAACACGCGCGTGATGACGAAGTAGACGTCCGCTTTGAACGGGGACTCGAAGCCGTATTTCCATCCCTTGAGCCGCGACAGGATCGGGATGTTGTCGGTGGAGAGCGTGTGTTTGCCAGGGCCGAACAGGTCCCCGTATTGGCCCAGATACACGAACTGGACCGCTTGTGACTCGCGCACGATCAGCTGCGCGTTCCGCTTGATCTCCTTGTCGTCGTCGGGCCACCGGTACGAGAGCGTGTCGCGCGAATCGTCGGTCCACTCGATGATCTCGATGAACTGGCTGCGGATGAAGTCGGACAACGCCATAAGCACCTCGTCGGAGGGGCCATTCTACGACGGATGTGTCCGCACCAGGGGCGATGTGTCCGCCGTCGTCACGATTTTCGGGCAGAGCGCCGTCAGTGGATGGAGTTCGCGAGCGTCGCCGCCTGCTGCTGGCTCATCTGCCCCGCGCTGACGATGAAAATGCGATCGGGCATGTTCCAGAAGAAGCAGATCCCGTCGGAACCGTCCGGATCGATGACGAGCACCCCCTGGCCGGATTGAAGTGGAACGTCCACGACCTGTTCCCGCTCTGGAAAGTGCAGCACGAGTGCCGGATTCTCAGCCAGCTTCTGCCCGAGGATGCGGGCCTCGCCCGCACTTCGCCCGAAGACTCGAAAAGCCATCTCCATGAAGCGGCCGAACGGAAACCCCGGCGGTGTGTTCAGCTCGAACGAGGCCGACTGCATCACCTCGACGCCATCGTCATATGTCGCGACGACGACAGGACCTCCTTCGGCGACGAGCGTGACGCCTTCCCACTCGGCCGGCACCCGAATGTCAGCAAGCCCGGCGGAGGCGAGGGCTTGCTCGATGTCGGTGGTTCTGATCGGCCGGGTTGACAGCACCACTTTTCGAATCACCGAGAGCTCCGGTGTGCCTTTCAGGACGCCAGGCGGCGGCAACGCCGGGCGGAATCCCGCAAGCCGCTCCGCTTCCGTGAGGTCTGCGACGGGCTCGGGCATCCAAGGCGACCGGTCCTCCATCGTGAAGGTGGCGATCACGTTCTCGGGCACATCACGGCGGGCCGTGTCGACAACGGCTACGCGGGTCAGTGCGAGCCGATCCCACATCCGCTGTGCAGCCGCGCGAGGCCACGGAAGCGCCAGCAGGATCAGACCCAGTCCAGCTGCGATCCCGGTGGCCAACGCCCGGCGACCGCGCCTTGCCGCCACGGTCTTACGCTCCTCCAACCGTCCGCGTGCTCGAACGACGTCCGGCTCGAAGTCGCGCGCAACGAGCGCCTCGAGGCTGTCGTCAACGCTCGACCGTTCGTATGAGTCGTCAGTGGCTGCCATAGCGTTTCACGTATTCCTTTCGGAACGCCTCTCGCGCTCGGCTGAGAAGCGTTCCCACCGAGGCCGGGTTGATCGACAGTGCACGCGCCAGCTCGTCGTACTGGAAGCCGTCGCTTCTGAGGAGGAGCATCTCGGCCTGTTGAGCCGGGAGCGCCGCGAGCACTCGACGCACCCGTCCTTGTTCCTCGGTCGCCGAAAACAAGTCAGCGGGGGTTTGCGGCTGCGGGCCGAGTTGCAACAAGCGCTCGTATCGCGCCCGCCTCGCCCGCCGGCGCAGTTCGTCGAGGGCCAGCCGGATGGCCGTGCGGTGCAGCCAGCCGAGCGCGGCTTCGCCATGTGCCTGCGGGGTCCGCCACAGCTTCCAGAAGGCGTCGACCGCCAGTTCCTCGGCGCGCGCCGGCTCGACGATGATGCGGGCGATGACCCGCGTGATTCGCGGATAGTGCGCGAAAAACACGGCGTCGAAGTCGAAGGCTGCCGGCCTCGCTATCGGCGAGTCGGCTACGTCAGTTGAAGCACGCACAGCCCTATAACGCCGCTCGCCCCGAGATTGTGACAACCCCCGGAGTGCGCACGCCCGCGCCAACGGGACCGACGGTTACACCGATGCAAGAAACGCTCTGGAGAGGGGAGGTGTCTGACCGATGTGGTCGGCTACTGAACATCCAGTTCTATCCCCCCCACGGACGCTGCGAGCGCGTTGTAGAGCCAGGCCCCGACGAACGTGCCAACGAATCCCATTCCGCCATACAAGATCGGAAAGACGACAACGGCGCCGGCGCCGATCAGCGCGGCGAAGCCGGTCTGGTCCGAAGTGTTGCCGAACCCGCCGGCCAGCGCCATGACGGAGAAGACGGCCCCCATGACAAGCCCGAACAGAGCGTAGAGGATCCCGGCAATCCTCGCGCATGAAACCGGCCCAATCCGTCTGATCACCATTTCGATTCTCCTTTTAACGCACGGCGATCGGGGCGACGGTCGAGCCCGTGGCGCCCTGAATCTTGAGCGGCTGCAGAATCAAGGCAAATTCGTACACCCGCGCGCTGGAGAGCTCGTCGAGCCTCATGTTTTCCAGCAGGTGAATGCCGTTGATGACGAGCATGATCTGATGCGTCGGGTTGGACAGCGCCTTGTCGGGGCTCGGCGTCACGTTGACGGGCGCTGTGTCCATGCCGACGAGCATCGGGTCCTGACGGGCCAGCCACTCGGCCGCGGCGACGCCAAGCCCGGGATTGGTCCTCATGTATCTCGCGTTGTCCTTTCCCCACAGCCTGCCCCAGCCGGTGTTGACGATGACGGCGTCGCCCGGCTGCAGGGTCAGGCTCTGGCGCCCCAGCGCTTCCTGCAGATCGGCCGGCGTGATTTCGTACGTGTCGGGCAGGGTCTCGACGCCCTTCAAGGCAGCGACGTCCACGAGGACTCCCCGAGTCATCAGCGCGCCGACCTGTTCGATGCCGAGCTTGGAGAAGCCGGTCCGCGTGGCAACCTCGTCGACCTTGAAGCAGTTGTACATGCTGTTGCCGATCGTCTGGTGGCTGAAGCCGTCGAACTGCGTCCCGACCTGACCGATCTCGGCGATCACGATTTCTTCGTTGCTGCCGCGCCGGTTCGATTCGGGGTTCATCGTCGTCCGCTTCGTATGCACCTCGAACTGGCGGGTGGGTTGGAGCGGCATCGACGCGGACAGCACTTGCCCGAGCTCGAAGACCTGGCCGGTGCGTATCAGCTGCGCCGCGCGCAGGACGGTCGCCGGCTTCATGTGATTGCCCGCACCACGCTGGTCGCCGGCGCCCCACTTCGAGGGGCAACGTTGACTGTCGGCCGGCGGCTGCCAGGATTGCGCCTGGACGGGAACACTCGCGACGCCAATTAACAGTGCTGCTGCGATCACGACAATCTGAAGCATAGGGGCCTCCTCTATTGCTTCGAACCGACCGCGAAAAGACTTTTCGACGACCTGACGTACATCACACCGCTCGAGAGCGCCGGAGTGGCCATCAGCGGCTCGTGCATCGAGTTGGTCGAGACGTGTCTGAATTTCTCGCCGGCGCCGATCACGAGCATTTCGCCGTCTTCGCTCGAAAGGTAAATCTTGCCGTCCGCGGCGACGGGCGATGCGCTGAAGCCGCTGCCCACGCGGGGAAGCCGCTGCCGGTACAGCTCCTTCCCGGACCTCAGGTGATACGCGTCAAACACGCCGTTGTTGTCGAGCGTGTAAAGAATGCCGCCGTAGATCAGCGGCGTCGGCATGTACGACCCTCGACCAGTTCGGCTCCACGCGATCGCTTTGCTGTCCCGCGCGCCATCGGGCAGCGTGAGGTCGCCGCGCGAGCCGGACCGCACGACGAAAATCGGTCGTTCCGGCGCACGTCCGCTGACGATGACGAACAGATCGTCGGCGAAGACGGGTGTCGGCGCCGTGATCTTCGAGCTGCGGCCGAGCCGCCAGAGCTCTTGTCCGGTGCGGGGGTCGTACCCGCGGACGAAGTTGGATCCGTTGGTGACCAGCTCGGGCCCGGAGGGCGTCGCCGCAACGGTTGGCGTGCCCCACGACGGCAGCTCATCGCGGTCGGTCTTCCACGCCAGCTGACCGGTCTCGACGTTCAGAGCCAGCACGAACGAATCGGCCTGCGTATCGCACTGCAGGATCACCAGGCCCTGCCAGATAATCGGCGAGCTGGCCGGGCCCCACTCGTACGAGGGAATCTCGTAGGCGCCGACATCCAAACGGCCAAGATCTACCTTCCAGAGAAAGTTGCCTTCGACGTCGTACGCGAACACGCCTTGCGATCCGAACCAGGCCACGACGATGCGGCCGTCAGTGGCAGGCGTTGAACTGGCGTACGTGGACTTGATATGACGCCGATCGGCCGGCTCGCCTTCGTGAGCGACGCGTTCCCAGAGCATGCGGCCGCTGGCCTTGTCGATCGCGTAAATCATCCACCGCTGGCGCGACCGATCCGTCGAAGCGTCGCCTTCGCCGTAGAGGCCGGGACGGAACGTCGCGTTCGGATCGCTGCTCACGGCGCTCGTGACGAAGATGCGATCTCCCCAGACCACGGGGCTGGAGTGCCCCAGCCCGGGAATCGGCGTGCGCCAGAGAATGCCATCGCCACGGTCGCCGTCCCACCGATCCGGCAGGTTCTGGCCGTCCGCGACGCCGGATGCCTGCGGCCCGCGGAACGACGGCCAGCTACCAGTCGCGGTGGCGGCGTCCGGTAACGAGGCGCCGGTTCTCGCGCTTCGAACGATGCGACGCGGGGGAAACGCTTTGACCTCCCCAGTCGGCGACCAGGTACTGCGATCGAAGATCATCCGTCGTGGCGCACACGCATCCGAGACGAGGTCGAACGTCAGGCGGCCGCTTTCCACCTGAAAGCGATAGCGGCCGACTCCCAGGCATCCGCCTGGCCCGTCCGACATCGTCAGCTCGATCTCGGCGCGGCTGCGGTTGGTTTTCCAATTCCCGGTCAGTCCGCGCCAGGTCTCGCCATCGAGACGGAAGGTGCCGTCCGGATCGAACCGGGCGACAAAGGTGCCGAATCTGAGCGGAGTGGACGGGATCTGCGGCACCGACTGCCCTGGCGTTGCCGACGCCGCGGTCCAGGCGGCGAGAACGACCGACGCGACGGCGATTACGCTGCTTTTCATGACCCCGTCTGGCTAAGGTTGCTTCCGCAGTTTCCAGATGTGCTCGGCGGGCCACTGACGCGCCCATGTGACCGGCACGAAGTCCGAGAAGGTCGTCGTCGCGTCATCGGGCGCGCGAAGTTCGATGAGGTCCTCGACGTCGAGTTCATGGCGGCGGAACAGGCGAATCCACTCGCCGTACGGCAATTGGTATTCGACCGACGCGCCGTCATCGAATGCCGACAGCGAAAAGTAGTTCGAGGTGAGCTTCGGCGCGACAGTATTCGACGCCGGGTCGTAACAGATATCCCGAATGGGGCTGGACATGCAGAACGCGAACAGGCCGTTCCGTTTGAGGACTCGCGACGCCTCAGGGACGGTGGCGTGCGGAGGCGCGAACACCATCGCGCCGTGATCGCAGAACACCACGTCGAACGATTCGCTTCGAAACGGCAGGCTCTCGGCGCTTCCGTGTACGAGCGGAATCGTTGGCGAGAGTGCGCGGGCCCTGTGCAGCTGACCCTCCGACAGATCGACGCCGACGGACCACGCGCCGAGGTCACCCAGCGCGATTGTCCACTGCGCGGCTCCGCACCCGAGTTCGAGCACGTGTCGGCCCTCGACGTGGCCAAGAACGCCAAGCTCGGATTCCGGCATGCGCCAGACACCCCAAGCCATGGGGGCGTGATCGAGGGCGGCCCCATGTGTCGCCTGGTAGGAGCCGCTGATACCATTCCAGAACGCGCGATTTTTCGCGCCAGATGACATGTCAGGCACCGGAGCGGGTTCGGGTTGCGGTCGTCATCGACGCAGTCTAGCGCCCAGGCGTGGCCACGACAATCCGATCGCCGCGTGCGACGTAAAAGCTTGAATTCAGTCGCCCGGCCGGGGATCATCGGTCCGTCCGTCGCACGCTTCGCGACGCGCCCGTGTCCGACCGCGGCCCGCGAAACGGTGCCACCTGCGTTCTGGAGTCGTTATGCGAGAAAAGACGAGACCCACGAGTCGGTGGATGTCCACATTGGGAGCGATTCCGCTCGGCGTCGCGGTCGTGCTCACGGGGTGCGCTTCCCAGCCGGCGACGAACGGAGAATCCGCCGGCGTCTCATCGTCGGCCGATCCGCGCGCCGAAGCGGCGGAGAACGTGCGGCTGGTCGGCTACAACGACCTCCAGGGCCGCACGGCGCTCGTGGTGACGACCAAATCAGACCCGGCGAACGGCAACTGGGTCTACGTTGGACATCACGAAAGCTTCAACGAGGAGAAACCGCTGCTGAATCCCATCACTGGGAAGATGGAGTGGAACGGCACGTCGATTCTCGAGATCAGCGATCCGGCGAACCCCAGGCTCGTCTGGCACATCCCGAACGAGACGAACAGAAATTCCCGAGGGGTGTCGGTCGTCTACGACTACAAGTTCGACGGATCGGGCCGCGACTACCTGATTCGTAACTCCGAGGCGCTGACACAGGGCGAGACCGGGACCGACCTGAAGTACCAGATTTTCGACATCACCTCACGGGACAGCGATCCGTCGAAGATTTCGCTCGTGTCGGAAATCACCGGCACACCGCCGAACTCGTGCGGCCCCGGCTGCGGGGGGCGATTCATTCTGCGCGCGCACAAGGGCTGGTGGTCGCAGGAGACCGGCTACTTCTACGCGGCCTCCGGAGAGCCCGGCTTCCGGAACGTCATCATCCAGATTTTCGATCTCAAGAACCCGAAAGATCCGAAGCTCGTTGGCCGGGCGTGGATTCCGGGATTGAAGAACGGCGAAGAGGGATACGAGGGACAGTACTCGCATCACCCGGTCGTCGATGAAGAAAACGGCCGGCTCTATGTCGGGTACCGCAACGCCGGCGGCCAGGCGGCGTCGTTCGATATTTCCAACCCTGCCCAGCCGAAGCTGCTCTGGTCGGTCGACATGAACCCGCCGCATCGTGGGCCGCACACGGTGTCACCGATCGTCTACAACGAGGTGCCGAACTTCGGGAAGAGCGCCCTGCCGCGCACGTATGCCTTTATCGTCGACGAGGCCGGAGGCGAGGCCGACATGTCACCGTGCCCCACCGGGGTCCGCGCCGGATCGTACATGCTCGATATCACGACAGAGAGCAAGCCCTTCCCCGTGTCGGTCTGGCAGGTGCCTGTCGGCAACTTCTGCGAGAAGGGCGGACGGTTCGGGCCGCACCAGTCGGCGGAGACCGTCAACGGGAAGATTAACCGGTTCGAGGACAAGATCGCCTGGCTCGCTTATTTCAACGCTGGTGTCAGGGTGGTCGATCTCAGCAACCCGTACCGGCTGGAAGAGCTCGGCTACTACATTCCCAAGACGAATCAGAATTCCTATCCGATCGCGAAAGGTCAGCCCGTGGTGATTCAGATGAACGACGTGGACATCGATCATCGCGGACTCGCGTACGCGTCGGATCGCGTCGGCACAGGGCTCTTCGTTCTGGAGTATACGGGGAACCGAAAAGCTGCGAACTGAATCGCCATGACGGTGCGTTGACGTTTCCGTGCTGCGAATCCGAGTTCCGGGGCCGGACCGCGCTCCGAGGCCTCGTGCGGACCGCGGGACGCGAGGCCATTGGCCTCGCTCGCTCCCCTCAGGCTTCTCGCGCGGTCAGTGTCGGAATGTCGGCCGCCTTCACACGGATTCGCAGCACGGAAACGTCAACGCACCTCAAATCGGATAGTGCCGCTTGCCGGTCTGAATGGTGATCCAGCGCAGCTCGGTGAACTCGGCGATCCCGGCTTTGCCGCCGAACCGGCCGAAGCCGGATTGCTTGACCCCGCCGAACGGCATCTGCGGCTCGTCCGCCACGGTCGGTCCGTTGATGTGGCAGATCCCGCTCTCGATGCGTGAGGCAACCCCATAGGCGCGGTCGAGATCCTGTCCAAACACCGCGGCGGCGAGGCCGTACACGGTGTCGTTGGCGACTCGGATGGCATCCTCGTCGTCGGTCACGGGCAGCACGATGACGACAGGCCCGAACGACTCCTCGCGGTAGATGCGCATATCCGGCGTGATCTGGTCGAGCACGGTCGGCTCGAAGAGCGTGCCGCGCGCCTCGCCGCCGCAGCGCACGCGTGCGCCGCGACCGACGGCATCCACGATCAGGTCGCGGACGCGCTGCACGGAGCGTTCGCTCACCATCGGACCGATTTGCGTGCCTGAGGCCGTCGGATCGCCAACGCGGAGGCTCCGGGCTCTGACCACGAGCTTCTCGACGAAGGGCGTCAGGACCGTTTCCTGGACGACGAGCCGCTCGGTGGACATGCAGATTTGACCCTGGTGCATGAAGGCGCCGAAGTTGGCCGCCGCCGCCGCTTCGTCGAGGTCCGCGTCGTCCAGCACGACGAGCGGCGCTTTGCCGCCGAGCTCGAGGAGAACCGGTTTGAGGTGCCTCGCCGCTTTCTCCGCGATCGTCCTTCCCACCTCCGTCGAGCCGGTGAAGTTGATCCGGCGGACGCGCGGATCCGCGATGAGCGCGTCCACCGTCGCGGCCGCACCCGCGCGGGACGTGGTGAGGACGTTGATCGCGCCGGCCGGCAGTCCCGCTTGTTCCAGAACGTCGCCGATGATGCGGTGAGTCTGGGGACATTCTTCGGAGGCTTTCAGGACCACCGTGTTACCGCAGGCGAGCGGCATCGCCACTGCCCGGACGCCGAGGATCATCGGCGCGTTCCACGGCGCGATGCCGAGCACGACGCCGACCGGCTGGCGCACCGACAACGCGATGTTGCCGGGGATGTCCGAGGGGATGGTCTCTCCGGTGATCTGGGTCGTTGCCGCCGCTGCCTCGCGCAGCATGCTCGCCGCGAACGCGGTGTTGAACATTCCCCAGCCCAGCGTGGCGCCGGTCTCGGCGGTGATGGTGGTCGCTACGTCCGACGCGCGCTGCTCCAGCAGGTCCGCCGCTTTCCACAGAATCGATCGCCGCTTCGACGGCGGCGTTGTCGACCATTCGACGAAGGCTGCAGCGGCGGCTCCGACGGCGGCCACGGCGTCGAGCGGCCCGGCGTCAGGCACGCGCGAGACGAGCTCACCGGTGAACGGGTTACGCTTCTCGAAATAGGCCCCCTCGGCTGAGCCGGCGTCGCGCCCACCGATCCGCATCGTCACACTTTGCATGACGCCCTCCTCGTGTTCCGATCGTGGATTATGCTCATCCTATCCGCACTCGACCGCGAATAAACAGGAGTGTCCGTCGATGACCGCGTCCGACTTGCTCGCTTTGATCTCGACGGGCACGGCGCCCACGATTCTCGATGTGCGGTCGCGCGTCGAATACGAGGGTGGCCACGTCCCGGGCGCGCGCCACGTCCCGTTCTGGAAGCTGCTGGGTCCCGGAGTCGAAGTTCCTGCGTCTCCGGACGATTTGCTCGTGGTGTACTGTGGGCACGGACCGCGTGCGCAGCTGGCTAGCGCGGCTCTTCACCGCCGCGGGTTTCGACGGGTTGAGTACCTCGAGGGGCACATGTCCGTGTGGAGGCGGGCGCGGCTTCCCGAAGAAAAGTGATGTCGCGCGTGCGGCACAGCATGGGAATCGGGCATAACATCATAGGCAACCGACCATGCCGCTGCCGACGGGCACCCGCCTTGGTCCCTACGAAGTCCTGTCGCTCCTTGGCGCGGGCGGCATGGGCGAAGTCTATTCAGCGCGAGACGCGAAGCTGAATCGCGACGTCGCAGTCAAGGTATTGCCCGAGGCGTTCGGCCACGATCCCGACCGCCTCGCCCGCTTCGAGCGCGAGGCGCAGGTGCTCGCGTCACTGAATCACCCGAACATCGGCGCCATCTTTGGCTTCGAGGAGTCGGTCGATGGGGTCCGCGCGCTCGTGCTCGAGCTGGTTCAGGGCCCGACGCTCGCCGACCGGATCGCGGAGGGCCCGATTCGACCGCCCGAGGCGCTGCTCATCGCCCGGCAGATCGCCGACGCCCTTGAAGCGGCGCACGAGCACGGCATCATCCACCGCGATCTGAAACCGTCAAATATCAAGCTGCGTCCGGACGGCACGGTGAAGGTGCTGGATTTCGGACTCGCCAAGGCATTCGCCCCGGATGCGATGGGCGTCGTGCCCGGCGACCTCTCGCAGTCGCCGACCATCGCGGCGCCGCCGGGGACGCTCGTGGGCGTGATTCTGGGCACGGCGGCCTACATGAGCCCCGAGCAGGCGAGGGGGAAATCCGTCGATCGCCGCACCGACATCTTCTCGTTTGGCTGCGTGCTGTACGAAATGCTGGCCGGACACCCGGCATTTCAGGGCGATTCGGTCTCTGAGATCCTCGCGCGCGTGATCGAACGGGATCCCGACTGGAGCCGGCTGCCCGCGGCGCTGCCGGCGCGGATGGACGAGCTCCTCCGCCGTTGTCTGGAGAAGGACCCGAGGAAGCGCCGGCGTGATATGGGCGACGTGCGCATCGAGATCGAACAGGCCCTCTCAGACCCGCGGCACGAGGCGGCACCCCCCGTCGACAACCGGTCGGGCCGTCGCGGGCGGCTCGCCTGGATCGTCGCCACAGTCCTCGGCGTGGCGCTCGCAGTTACTCTCGCGCGGCTGTACTTCTTCGAACCAGACCCGGCACCTGAGACGCGCGTCGACGTCAGCACGCCTGAGACATCCGACCCGACCTCCTTTGCGATCTCACCCGATGGACGACGACTGGTGTTCGTGGCGTTCCGAAGCGGACAGCCCCAGCTGCACCTGCGCTCGCTCGATGCGGACACGGCGCAGCCGCTCAACGGGACGGAAGGTGCGACCATTCCGTTCTGGTCCCCCGACGGTCGATCGGTCGGGTTCTTCAGCAACAGCCAGATGAAGCGAATCGATCTCGATGGCAGGCTGATTCAGACGCTCGCGAGTGCGTTGCCCGGTCAAGGCGGGACTTGGGGTCCGGACGGGGTCATTCTGTTCGCGCCCACTCAAACAGGTCCGCTGTTCCGTGTGCCGGCCTCCGGCGGAGAGCCTGTCGCCGCCACCAGGCTCGCCGCGGGCCAGTCCGCGCATCGGTTCCCGTCGCTGCTCCCAGGCGGCCGCCAGTTTCTGTTCTACGCGACGGGAACGACGGAGACGCGCGGCATCTATCTCGGCTCGTTCGCTTCTCAGGAAACCGCCAGGCTGACGGACGCCGACACGGCCGGGGTCTATGTGACGCCCGGCTGGCTGCTGTTCGCACGCGGGGGCGCCCTCGTGGCCCGCCGGTTTGATCCGGTACGTCGTGAGCTCAACGGTGACCCCGTGACCGTGGCCGAATCGGTGGCCGCTGTTGGGCCGTCGATCCCGCGAGGCGGGTTCTCCGTCTCCGCAACGGGCGTGATCGCTTACCGAACGAGCATAACCAGCCTCTCGCAATTGACGTGGTTCGACCGGACGGGCAAAGTGCTCGGCACACTCGGCGAACCGGACCGAGCCTCGCTGAATGTGGAGCTCTCGCCGGACGGCCGCAGAGCGGCGGTGCTGCGCACGGTCCAGAACAACGCCGATGTCTGGCTCATCGATCCGGCCAGGACGATGCGATTCACCGTTGACACGGGCACCGAGAACTACCCGGTCTGGTCACCGGATGGCGATCGAATCGCGTTCCTATCCGAGGTGGATGGCGGTTACGCCTTGTCCCAGGGAGCTTCGGGCGTCCCCGGCGCGAACGAATTGCTCTTCGCCTCCCCGCTCATCAAGATTCCAACGGACTGGTCGCACGACGGCCGTTTCCTGTTGTATTTCGAGGCCAATCTGAAGTCTGGAGCCGACCTCTGGGCACTTCCTTTGGACGGGGATCGGAAGCCGTCTCCGTTCTTCAGCACCGGCTTCGCCGAGCTGTGGGGACAATTCTCGCCCGACGGGCGATGGGTCGCGTATCAGTCCAACGAATCAGGCCGGCCCGAAATCTACGTCCGCCCGTTCCCCGGCCCGGGCGGACAGTGGCTCGTTTCGACTTCGGGCGGCACCTACCCGCGATGGAGCGCGGACGGCAAGGAGCTCTTCTATCTCGCACCAGATGGCAGGCTGATGGCGGCTTCAATCGCAGCGAAAGGAGCCACGCTCGACGTAGCCGCACCAGCGGCCCTCTTCCAGACTCGCATTGTCGGTGGCGGGGCCGCTCTCGTTGGTATTCGCCAGCAGTATGACGTTGCCCCCGACGGTCGGTTCCTGATCAACGTCCCGACTGAGAGCGCGGCCACGCCGCCCATCACCCTGATCCTGAACTGGCGAGCGCAGTGAAACTCACCGCCTCGTCGCTCGCGCGTCGCGGTCTCGCGTACTACTGGCGCACGAACGTGGCCGTCGTGCTCGGTGTCGCCACGGCTGTGGCCGTGATGGCCGGCGCGCTGCTGGTGGGCGACTCCGTGCGAGGCAGCCTGCGCGATCTCGTGCTGCAAAGACTCGGCAGAACCGATCTGATCGTCGCCTCCGCAGGCTTCTTCCGCGAGCAGCTCGCCGACGACATCCGGGCAAATCCTTCGTTCGAGTCCCGGTTTGACGAAGTGGTGCCGCTGATCCTCGCGCAGGGCCTGCTCACCGGTCAGGAGAGCGGGCGTCGTGCGGGGCAAGTCCGCGTGTACGGCGTGGACGATCGATTCTGGCGATTCCACGGCGTTGCTGACATCAGCGGGCCGCTCGACCGTGAGGCGCTGATCAGCCCGGCTCTTGCGCGCGAGATCGACGGACAGCCGGGCAGCACGGTTCTTTTGCGGGTCGAGCGCCCGTCCGAGATTCCGCTGGAGTCGCTCCACGGACGCAAGGAAGACGTGGGCCGCACGGTGCGCCTGACCGTTCGCGCGGTTGCTCCCTCGTCGATGCTCGGCGAGTTCTCGCTCGAGGCGCAGCAAGGGGATGTCCGCGCGCTGTTCGTGCCGTTGTCGCGCCTGCAGAACGAGCTCGATCTCGGCGGCCGCGTGAACGCTCTGCTGGTTTCCACGTTGCCGGCGGGCGCCGCCAACGCGCCTGGTGAGCCTGTTGGGCCTGGCGGGATTATCGCGCTCGAACAGCTCGTGCGAGCCGAAGCGACGCTCGGGGATGTCGGCCTGACCGTCAGGAGTCTGGACGCGCGAGGGGCGATCGTCATCGGCTCGAACGCCGGGTTGCTGGATGACGCGCTGGCGGCGGCTGTTCAGGAGACGCTGGTCCAGGCGAGCTCCGGCATCAGGGTCCAGCCGGTGTTCACCTACCTGGCGAACAGTCTGCGCAGCGGCGCTCGCGCTATTCCGTACTCGCTCGTCACCGCGACCGACCTCGGGGTAATAGCTCCGGCACTGGCTTCACCGCCGGACGCGACGACTGCTCCTATCGTACTGAACGAATGGGCGGCCACCGAGCTGCGTGCGTCCGTGGGCGACGCCATCACGATGGAGTACTACGTCTGGGAAGAACCGGGGCTGCTCGCTAACCGAACTGCCGAGTTTAGTGTCGCAGCGGTGGTACCGATCGAAGCCGGCGATCGCGACCTCGCGCCGGCGTACCCGGGCATCAGCGACTCTCCGTCGCTGGCCGATTGGGATCCGCCGTTTCCCATCGACCTGCGCCGCATACGCCCGGTGGACGAAACATACTGGAACGCCTACCGGACGACACCGAAAGCGTTCGTGCCGCTCGAGGTTGGCCAGCGCCTCTGGCGTTCGCGGTACGGTGCGCTCACGTCGATCCGTGCCCGGCCACCAGAAGGCGGATCCCTCGAGGCCGCACGCGGTCAAATCGAGCGGCGTTTGCAGGAGCGGATCGATCCCATCGCAACTGGCCTCGCTGTCCGCGATGTACGGACCGAAGGTCTGGCGGCATCCCGTGGGGCCACCGACTTCGGCGAGTACTTCGTGTATTTCAGTTTCTTTCTGGTCGTGTCGGCCCTGCTGCTGGTCGTGCTCTTCTTCAAGCTGGGCGTGGAACAGCGGGCGCGCGAAGTCGGGCTGCTGCGAGCCGTGGGGTTCAACCCGACGGCGGTCCGGCGGCTCTTCCTGCGAGAAGGGCTGCTCCTCGCCATCGTCGGCAGCGCCGTTGGGGTGATGGGTGCTCTCGCCTACGCGTCGCTGATCATGATCGCGCTCGCGACGTGGTGGGTTGGCGCGGTTGGAACAACGGCTTTGACGCTGCACGTGTCGTGGATTTCCCTCGCCGCGGGCGCCGTCGGCGGACTGGGGGCGGCGGTTGCCTGCATCTGGTGGACGCTCGCAGGTCTCGCCCGCGCTTCGGAGCGAACGCTGTTGGCCGGTCAACTGACCGCCGACACCTTCGGGGCGAGGGGACTGCGGCCGGTCCGACGGTTCGTGCTTGCCGCCATCACGTTGTCGATCGCGGGCGCGGCGCTGGTCGCAGGGGCGCTTGGCGGACTCCTCGATCAGGCAGGCGCATTCTTCGGCGCGGGCGCCGCGCTGCTCGCCGCATCGCTCGCGGCATTTGCCGTGGCGCTTCGGGTGCCCTTTTCGAGCGTGCTGGAAGGCCGCGGGTGGTGGCCGGTCTCGCGGCTCGGCCTCCGAAACACGACACATCGGCCTGGACGCAGCGTGTTGTCGGTCGCGATCATCGCGTCCGCCACCTTCGTTCTCATTGCCGTCGATGCCTTCCGCCGCGACAGCCCGGTGCCCACCGACGATCGACGGTCGGGTGTGGGTGGATACCAGCTCCTTGTCGAATCGCTGCTGCCCGTCGTGCACGATCCCAACTCGCGCGAAGGTCGGCAGACGTTGAATCTCTCGAGCTTGGGCCCGTCGGTCTCGATCGAGCCGTTCCGGTTGCTTCCGGGAGACGATGCGAGCTGTCTGAATCTGTATGAGCCGAGAAATCCGCGCATTCTGGCGCCGCGAGATTCGTTTCTCGCCGAAGGCCGGTTCGCGTTTCAAGACTCGCTGGCGGCCACCGACGCCGAACGGGCCAATCCCTGGCTGCTGTTGAATCGTGCCGAATCGGGCGGCCCCGGTCCCGTCGTGCCGATCATCCCCGTGATTGCCGACGCGAACTCGATGACGTACGTGCTGCACCGGCGTCTCGGCGAAGACATCGTGATAACGCGCGGAAGCGGGGAAATCCGACTGCGAATCGTGGCGGCGCTGCGCGACAGCATCTTTCAGCGAGAGCTGCTGATGTCGCAGGCGAATTTCTTGAGGCTGTTTCCCGAGCAGCAGGGATATCAGCTCATGCTCGTCGAGTCGCCGGCAGAGCAGGCGCCAGAGGTGGCGGCACGAATCGAGGAGGCGCTCGGCGACCTCGGAGCCGACGCGATCGGCACGGCTGAACGACTCGCTGAGTTTCACCGGGTGGAGAACACGTACCTCTCCACGTTCCAGACGCTCGGCGGGCTCGGCCTGCTGCTCGGTACCGTCGGGCTGGCGACGGTGCTTCTCCGCAACGTCCTCGAGCGGCGACGGGAGCTGGCGCTGCTCGGCGCGGTCGGCTACCGGCGGCGACACTTCCTGCTGATGGTGCTCGCCGAAAACGCGCTGTTGCTCGTGGCGGGTCTGTCAGCGGGCGCCGTCTGCGCGGCGCTGGCAATTGCGCCTGCCATCGCCGAACGAGGCGGCCGGATGCCGCTGACGCATCTGTCGAGCAGCGGTGCGCTCCTCGTGCTCGCGGTCTTCGCGACGGGTCTGCTATCCTCGGTGATCGCGACGCGAGCGGCCATTGGCGGGCCGCTGCTCCAGTCGTTGCGATCGGAGTAGCCGGATGCTCAACCGCCTCATCCTGACGCTCGTCGTGTCTGCGCTCGGTGGTACGCCGCTGGCCGCCGAACACTGGCCGCAGTGGCGGGGCCCCCAGTTGAACGGCGTCAGCGCCGAGACGAACCTTCCGATCCGCTGGACGAAAACCGAGAACATCGCCTGGAAGCTGGCGCTGCCGGCGTGGTCGGGTTCAACCCCGGTCGTCTGGGGCGATCGCGTTTTCCTGAACGTCGCCGAGGACCGCTATCTGTGGCTGTGGGCGATCGATCGCGCTCGCGGCACCATCGTCTGGAAACGGCTGCTCGGCAGCGGTAACAGGCGGATGCAGAAACAGAACATGTCCTCGCCATCGCCGGTGACGGACGGCCGCCACGTCTGGACGATGACGGGCACCGGCGTGATCAAGGCGTTCGATTTCGAGGGCAAGGAACTGTGGGTGCGGGACATTCAGAAGGATTATGGCGCCTTCGGCCTGCAGTGGGGCTACGGGTCGTCGCCGCTGCTATTCGAGGATTCGCTGTACGTGCAGGTGCTGCACGGCATGGAGACCGACGATCCCTCCTATGTGCTGCGCATCAGCAAGGAGAACGGGCGCACGGTCTGGCGCGTCGAGCGGCCGACGAAAGCGCGGCGCGAATCGCCCGACGCGTACACGACGCCTGCGCTTCTGCGGTACGGTGCGAACGTCGAGATCGTGATTTCAGGCGGCGACGTCGTCACCGGTCACGACACGAACAACGGCCGGGAGTTGTGGCGGGCCGACGGGCTCAACCCCGATAACGACGGCAGCCAGCGCATCGTGGCTTCGCCGGTGATTCACGGCGACCTAATCTTCGCGCCGTCGCGCGAACGGCCGATGCTGGCGCTCAAACCGGGCGGGCGCGGCGACGTCTCCAGGTCGCACGTGCTCTGGAGCTTCATGAATGGTCCCGACGTGCCGACGCCGGTCACCGACGGCCGATATCTGTACGTCGTCAACGATCGCGGGATCATGTGGTGCCTGGACGCGAAAACCGGACAGCAGATCTACGGTCGTCAGCGGCTGCGATCCGCAACGTACAGCGGATCGCCGGTGCTGGCGGACGGAAAGATCTACATCACCGACGAGGACGGCGTGACGAGCGTCGTGCAGGCGGGGCCGAAGTTTGCGCTCGTCGCGGAAAACGACCTGGGGGAATACACCCTGAGCTCGCCCGCGGTGTCAGACGGGCAGATCTTCATCCGGACCGAGTCGTTTCTCTATGCCATCGGACAGCGGCGAACGACGGTAAAGTAGGAGTCACGTTGAGGAGCGCGATGCGAACGATTCGCACGCTTGCGGTGGCCACGGCCCTCGCCTTTATCTTGTGGCCCGCGGGCCCCTTCGGGTCCCGTACGGCCGTGCTCGGGGCGGGGCAGGCGCCTGCTGTCGCCATGGTCGCCGATGAGGGCGAGGGCGCGCGCTACTGGCCGCGCTGGAGGGGTCCGTCAGGGCAGGGCCTCGTCACCGGCAGCGGCTATCCCGATCGCTGGTCTGGGACCGAAAACGTCCTCTGGAAGGCCCCGATTCCTGGCAGCGGCAACTCGTCGCCGATCGTTTGGGGCGACCGAATTTTCGTCACCACCGCATACGAGGGCGGACGCCGCCTCTCCGTGCTTGCATTTCGACGCGCCGACGGCTCCCGGCTGTGGGAGACGTTCACCCCTGAGGGGCGCAGAGACTCCGGCTCGCACTTCAAGAACGGGCACGCGTCGGCCACTCCTGCGACCGACGGCCAGCGGATTTATGCCTCGTTCGGCACCCGGGGGCTGCTGGCCCTGGACATGAACGGCAAGATCCTCTGGCACCGCGACCTGGGTCAGATGGACGCGTACCACGGTACGGCCGGCTCACCCCTTCTGTACAAAGACCGCATCATCCTCTATCAGGACCAGTATGCCGGGTCGTTCATCGCGGCGTTCGATTCGCGCACCGGGCAGCAGCTGTGGCGGACGCCGCGTGATGCCTCGGTGGGCTGGGGAACGCCGATCGCGGTTCGCGTGGGCGATCACGACGAGATCATCGTCAACAGCCAGCAGCGCGTGCACGCGTACGATCCCGCGACCGGGCGCGAGTTGTGGCGCTGCGGGGGAACCACCTACGAAGTGATTCCGACGCCGGTCGTTGGCTACGGGATGGTGTTCTGCTCGTCGGGCCGTGCGGGCCCGACCCTGGCGATCCGTCCTGGCGGCAAGGGAGACGTCAGTCGATCCCACCTGGCGTGGTCGAGTCCTCGTGGCTCGCCGTTCGTCCCCTCCCCGATTCTCTATGGCGAGCTGCTCTACATGGTCAACGACATGGCGAGCATCGTCACGTCGCTCGATGCCGCGACCGGACGGACCGTCTGGCAGGGCCGCCTTGGCGTCGCGCAGCGCGAGGGATTTTCTGCGTCCCCGGTGGCCGTCGACGGCAAAGTCTTCTTCACGAACGACGATGGCGAGACGTTTGTGCTTCGAGCCGGCCCGAAGTTCGAGCTGATGCACGTCAACCGGATGGACGACCCGATTCTGGCCTCGCCGGCGTTGGTCGATGGCCGCTGGTACATCAGGACGGCGGCGCGTCTGGTGGCCATCGGCCGCTCGAGCTGAAGCGTCGACTCCGATTTAGTCGCCGGACTTTTTCTTCAAGTCGCCATAGAGCAGCTCCTCGGAGAATTCCACGCACTTGAACTCCAGAAGCCGCGCGTTCTTGTCCAGACGGCGGTACAGCGGCATGGTGATCTTCCACGGGCGCGTGAAGGTCTCCGGATCCTCCATGGTCGCCTCGTACTGCAGGTTCTCTCCCGCCGGCGTGAAGCGCTCCGTAACCTTCAACGCGGCGCTGTGGAAATTTCCCGCGCGGTCGAACCAGGTCTGGTCGTTGAAGCCGGTGTTCTCGATGATCAGCGTGTCGCCGTCCCACCTGCCATTCGCCCATCCCATCCAGCTGTCGAGCGGCGCTTCCTGATGGTTGCTCATGTGGACGATGCGGCTGGCGGACGCGAACTCATAGGCAAACAGGATATCGTTCTGCCCCTGCACGATCTGGAAGGGGTACGGCATGTAGTTGGCGCGTGGAATGCCCGGCATGTAGCATTTCGCTTCCGGATCGCTCTTCGGCCACCCCGCACGGTTTTCGTCGCGCTGCTTCCGCGCTTCAGGCTTATACGGAATCGTTCCCCCCTCGACGACGCTCGTGCCCGCGGGGATGGCGCTGATCGCGCCGAGCTGCCAGAACCCGGTCGCCTGCGCAGGATGATCCTCGAGGTTCCAGAACTGCGAGCCGATCGCCTGGTAAATGCCGTTGAGATTAGGGTGGCCGGCGATGCGTGCCACGCGCGACGCCGCGGCCGGCTCTCCGGCGCGGGGCGAAGGCGTCTGGCCGGAGATCGGGGAAACGGCGATGGCCGCCGCCAGCAGCGTCGCAGCCGCGATCGCGCCTCGGAACCTGGTCCGCATCAGTCAGGTCTCCTTCTCGATGCTTCCACCAGCGCTACTTCTTGTTGTATTCGGCGCCCACATAGTGCGGCGCGTCCTTGTCGAGGCAGACGAACTCAATCAGCTGCGAATCGATCAGCAGCCGGTTGGTGACCTTTGCCGTGAACGGCTTCGTGTAGGCTTTCGGATCGTCGATCGTCACCTCGATCTCGAGCGTGCCGTAGGTGGGACGTCGATAACGTTCGATAAGCTTGCCCGCGCTCGTCAGCGGGCTGCCCCGCACATCCAGCCAGCCGTCATCGAGGAACCGGGCCGTTTCGACGACGAGCGTGTCGCCTTCCCATCGCCCGATCGAGTAGCCGTTCCACCATGGCTGGGCGTCAGGCGGGGGGAGCGGGCGGCCGTCGAGGAACACCTCGCGAACGGTCGTGCCGGACGCCTCGTAGATGATCAGAATCTCCGTCGGCGTCTGAACGATCTTCCTCGGGAAGGGGTGCGAGGTCATCTGCATGACGCCCATCGGGAGACAGTGCGCATCCGGATTGTCCTTGCTGTTGTCCGCCATGCGCTGCTTGACCAGTTCAGCCGCCCACGGCTGGTACGGCGCACCGCCCGGAACCTGCGCCCCGACGTTACCAAACACGGATCCCGATGGCACTGGTGCGGGTGCAGCGGCGGGGCCTGGGACACCAGGCGCCGGAGCATCCGCGACGCGCGATGCGGTTGTCCCGGCTCCGGGCTCCGTTCCCGCGCCGGCCGCACGCGGCGGAGGCATCGTCTCCCACACGCCGGACAAATCGGGCTTTCCGTCAGCCGTTCGGCGGGCCGGAGCGTTCAAGTCCGGCTTGCCGTCAGCGGTCATCGGCACCCCGGAAGGCATCCAGAGCGGCCACTGCGCGAACACCGGCGAAGACATCGCCACCGCGAGCACGAAGCCGACGACGATTCTGCGCGGGCTCATAGTGGACTTAGAAGGGGCAGCAGGTCCATTGAGCGCCCCTGGAGAGTCAGGGCTTCACAGCTTCTGTCCCGTCGCGGCCGTCGCGAGGCGCGCCGGTCCCGGATGACCCCACGAAGAGTCTGCGGCCATCGGGGAACGTGAGATCCCGGCCGTTGGCTCTGTTCGTCCCATCCTTTGCGCGGTAACCATCCACGACGATTTCTGTTCCGGTGGGCAGCGAGTCTCTCTTCAGCCCGTTTCGAAGCAGAGTGTTTGGCGTGCCCCCTTCGATCATCCAGCGTACGGTCGTCCCGTCAGGCTGCTTCACGTCGATATGAATCCACGTATGCGGGTTGATCCACTCGACTCTCACGACGGTGCCCCGCAGCTGCACCGGCTTGTTCGCGTCGAATTCCGCGCCGAAGGAATGATGCGCGGACGCTGACGCGCTTCCGAGAAGCACCGCTGCGACACCGAGCGCAATCGCGCGGCAAAGGTCCATGCTACTTGCCGCTCCCCTCGGCCGCCCGCTCGGCTTCCCGCGCTCCCCTCAAGATGCCGGCCATCCCGTAGTTCCCCTCGTGACAGGCGTACTCGTACATCTCTTCCCCGGTATTGACAAATGGAATGGCAAGCGTCCATGGCCGCGTGAAAGTCGTCGGATCGCTGATCGTGACGCGATAATCGATCTCGCCGGGTCCGATTCGCGTAAAACGCTCGACGAGGTGCAGATTCTCGGCGGCGCCTCTGTAGAGCACCTTGTCCGTGAAATTGGTCGTATCGACGACCAGCGTGTTGCCCTCCCAATGCCCAACAGAATCGCCCATCCACTGCCGGATGGACGACGCGATATGCGGCCCGCCATCGGTCGGGATGACGCGTGTCCCGCCGAGCATCTCGATCTGTATCGCGACGTACCCCGGACCCTGAGTGATTCGATAGTTGTTGTTGTAAGCACTTGGACTCATCGCGCCTGGCATGCCTCGAGTGATGCAGCGCTCAAACGTGCTGCGGTCGAGCCAGCTGTCGGCGCCGCGTCCACTGGCGCCGGCGCCGCGGAACGCCGGTCGCTTCCCCTCTTCGGCCGCCCGCTGCCTGGCCTCCTCGGTCGACGCCGGCACGCGACCATCCGGCGGGTCGACCACCAGCGAGGTTCGCGTCGTCGTCACCTTGGTCCCACGATCCCACCAGAAATCGTTATAGGCGCGCTCCACGTCGGCGGTCGTCCCGCGTTTCCGATTCTCGTCGCCGCCCGTTTCCTGCACGCGTTTTTCGACGGCCGCCACCTCCTCGGGGGTGTAGAATTCGCGGCCTTCAACACTCGCCGGCCGCTCGAACGGCGTGAGGGTCCTGTTCGAGTACGTGCCCTGCAAGTCGGGTTCGCCCCAGGGCGTGCGCGGAGGCGTCCAGCCCTTCGCAGCCGCCGTCGGATTGGCTGGGGGCGCGAGCGGTGTCTGCGCGGCTGCCAGAACGTGCGTCAGCAACACCATCGCGATCGAGGTCACGATCGCCACGCCGAGGAATCTGTGGTTCACTGCGCGTTCCTCAAAGCATGTTGCGGTCAGGGGGATAGGGCCAATTTCTTAGGAGTCCACCCCTGCTGTCAAACTTCGCGAACCCGGCCAGACAGACCGGGTCGGGTCGGCCCGCCCTCGCTGACCATGAACGCCTCATTGTAGACCCGATCGCGCTCAGGTCCAGCACGTGTCCGTCGCTCGACGTGGCACTCGGCGGACGATGTGGCAGGGCCGCGTTGGCGTTGCATTCATGCATTGCTTGAGCGAGAGCGCCCCCCGCTCGACGGTTACGAGTCGCGGCACTCCCGGACCAGCGCCCGGCTGATTTGATCGATGGTGTGCTGCTCGACATCGGGGATGCCGAGACCGATCGCGGATCGGGAGGCTGCGGCGATCCTGGTGCAGGCCGCGATCAGATCGCGCTGCATCGAAAACGCCTCTGTGAACGGCAAGGCGTCGATGGCCGACCGGACAGCCTCCAGCCCGCGCGCGAAGAACTCCTGTGACGGTCGACGCCACAGGAGTTCCAGGAGCTCGTCGTACCCGGTGCCGCCGACGTCGATCAGGCCCGACGCGGCCACCTCGAGGACGGAGAGACGTTCACCGTCGGTGACATGGCCGTCTGCCCACGCCACTTGAACGAGCGGGGCGAAGAGCAACAGCGCCCCGCTGTTCTGGTCGGGTCGCATCCCTCTGCTCAGAGACTCTCGAGCCGACCGGTGCTGTCGCCCTGCTTTTCCTGGTTGATCCCGTACATGTCGAGAACACTCAGCAGCAGGTTTCCCGTCGTCACCGTTTTTCGTTCGTAGGCGAGGTGCCGGCCGCCTTTCAGCTTCCCACCAGCGCCGCCCACGAGGAAGTGCGCGACGTCGTAATGCTGATGCTGGTTCGAGTTGCCCATGTTCGTCCCGTACAGAATCAGCGAGTGGTCCAGCAGGTTCCCGTCGCCTTCTGGAATCGACTTCAGCTTCTCGGCGAAGTAGGCCGTCGTCGAGACGTGGTACCGATTCAGATCGGCGAACTGCCTGATCTCGGTGGCCACCTCGCCGTGATGCGACGCGCCGTGCCAGCTGTCGCTGGTTCCACCCTCGGGGAACAGCTCGTTCTTGGGGTAGGTGAACACCCGGCCCGTGAGATCCCGCCCGCCGAGCAACGTCATCACGCGCGTGATATCACCCTGGAATGCGAGCGCGGTCAGGTCGAAGTGCAGCTTGATATGGTCGTCGAACTGTTCGGGGATCCCTGACGGCAGCGCCATCTCCGGCACGTTGGTCGACGCCGACGCCGCAATCTGGAGACGCCGTTCGATCTCCCGAATCTCGTTCGCGTACTGATCGATTGTGCGACGGTCTGACGCGCCGAGCGCCCCCTTGAGGCTCGCCAGCTCCGTGCGGACCGAGTCGAGGATGCTGCGGCTCTGCGCCAGGCGCATGGCGCGCTGCTCGGGCGTCGAGCCGCTGCCGAACAGGCGCTCGAAGACCACCTGGGGATTCAACTCCATGGGCAGCGGGCTGGTCCTCGGGATCTGGTCGTCGATATGCGCCGGGGGCAGACCGACCCAGGAAATCGAGTTCGTGTAGGAACAGCTGTAGCCTTCGCCGCAGTTGCTGGAGCTGGAGTTCGGATCCTCGCATGCCAGCTGCAGCGACGGCATCAGCGTGCCCTGACCGATCTTCTGCGCGATCACCTGATCGATCGTGGGCTCGTAGACTGTCGCGTCGGACCCGGCCGTCTTGCGAGGCTTGTTCGCGGTCAGGAACGCGGCGGCGACCCAGTGGTCCGATCCGGTGGTCCCCTCGGGGGGCTCGGCCGACTTCGACCACAACCCGCTCATGACGACCGTCTGGTCCTGCACCTTCTTGAGCGACTCGAGGATGTACGGCATTTCGGTGAGCGGACCTTCGGTTTTTGGAACCCAATGGCCCGGACCCATGCCGTGCGGGAAGAAGATGCCCACGAAGCGCGTTCTCTGCGGGGTCGCGGCCGTCTGGGCAAGCAGAGTCCGAGCGGGAATCATCGCGTCGAGCAACGGGAGCGCAAGGGTCACGCCGGCGCCTCTCAGAAACGTCCGGCGGGGGATATGTCGCTTTGTAATGAACATGTTGTCAGCCACCTTCTGTGTTTTCAGTCTAGGAGGGGCCGCCGGTTTCCGGTATCCGGCGGGCGTTGTATGCGCCCGGCCGCGGATGTTGTAGCGGTCGAACAGCCGGTTATTGGTACGCCCCGAGGAGGTAAAAAACTGCCTCGCTCCAGCCCGTGGGACCGTGGCGCCTGGTTACGTGTGCGTGGGGCAGGCTCGCCAGCATCTTGCGCGTGACCTCCTCGCCATCGGTCTGGACGATCACCGGGATATCGACCTGACGCAGCCACGGCACGTCGTCGAGGGTGTCGCCGAGCCCGATCACGAGGGGGTCCTTCGAGGCACGTTTCCACATGGCGCGGAGGGTCCGGACGCTGTCCGCGCGATCGGGGGCCGCAGTGACGACATAGTGACAGCCGGTTGGCCGGCACCGGAGGCCCTGGCGGTGCAGCGAGGCCACGAGGCGATGGCGCACCGCTTCGGTCTCGTGGACGATCCTGAACAACTCGCTGTACTCGCGCAGCTTCGCCAGACGTGCCTCGGCGAGCGATACGTCGAGCTCCCGGCTGACTTCCTCGATGGACAGATCGGCGAATTTCACAATCTCCACGTGGTGCTGGCGAGCCGTTCGCCTGAGGATGTCCACGACCTGGGCGTAGGGCAGGCCGAAATCGATCACGTCCCCGCTCATCCCCCGGCGAGCCTGGTGGGGCACGAACGGCAGGCAGCCTTGGGGGAGAAAGAGGGCGGCGCCGTTCTCGCTGATGAACGGCGTGACGATGTGCAGCGTGTGGTGCAGCCGTTCGATCTCGGCGCGCGTGCGGCTCGCGTTGATGACGAGCGGGATGGCTCGCGTCGCCAGAAAATCGAGCGCATCAGCCGACTCCGGCGATCCGAACACGCGCTTCTCCACGTCGGTGACGACGACGACCGGCTGCGGTGGGTTCATCGGCTAGGACTGTACGAGTGAACGCCGCGCCGCGGTGTCCGGCAGGGGCTGTATTTTCAGCCGCTGGACAGGGGACAGATTGGCTCGACCGCGCAGGGTAAGATCGACGCATGCTCCGTCCGGACCCCACGATGAAGCCCGCGCTGATGGCCGGCTTTCTGGCGATCTTCGTCGTCTGGTCGGCGGCGGCGTACTACTTCACCGAGCGGCTGGCCGAGTCCCAGGCGAGCAGTGCAGCCATCCACGTGCGATCCGAACGGGGTCAGGAGCTGCTCTTCATGATCCAGATGCAGGTACTGCTCGGGTCGATCTACGTGCGCGACGCGCTGATCGACTCCTCCGAGCTCAGCGTAGCAGCCTCGCGCGAGCAGCTCCGGATGATGGAGGTGCAGGTGAGGGATGAAATGGATCAGTACCGATCGACCGTCGATACGGCCGTCGATCCGGCGGACTGGAAGCGGTTGGAGGATGAGCTGCGGGATTATTGGGCCACCGCGGTGCGGCTGACATCACCGGAGCCGGGCCGCGAGACGGCGACGGCCCAGGAGGTTCTGCGGACGCAGGTGATTCCGAAGCGCGAGCTGATCATCCAGATGTCCGGCGAGATTCGCGACCTGATGGAAGGATCGTTCAACCGTCAGCAGGCCGAGCTCGCCTCGCTCGGGTCTCAGGTGCGCCGCCGCATGTGGGAGACGATGGGGCTGGCTGTGGCGCTGGGGTTGGGTGTGGCCGTCCTGGCTACGTTGTACGTCGGCCGGCTCGAGGCGACGATTCACCGGGATCACGCCGAGGTGGCCCGAAACCGCGAGGAACTCCAGCAGCTGTCCGGACGACTGGTGCGGGCGCAGGAAGACGAACGCCGCACGATCGCGCGCGAGCTCCACGACGAGATCGGACAGGCACTGACGGCCGTGGATGTGGAGCTGGCGGGCGCCGAACGATGGGTTGCGGCCGATCCACGGGCGGTCGCCGCCCTCGCCGAGGCCCGAACGGTGACCGAACGCGCGCTCCGCGGCGTCCGCGATCTGTCGCAGCTGCTCAGGCCGGCCATGCTCGACGATTTCGGACTGCCGGCGACTCTGAAGTGGTATCTGCGCAAGTTTTCCGATCGCACCGGTATTCGCACGGAGCTCATCGAGGATGGTCTCACCGGGAGGCTGCCTATCGACGTCGAAGTCTGCGTCTACCGCACGATACAGGAAGCGCTCACCAACGTCTCGAGGCACGCAAACGCCGCCACGTGCCGGGTGTTCGTCCAGCGGCTCTCGTCGTCGCTCGTGGTGACTGTCGAAGACGATGGGAAAGGGTTCCAGCCGCGCCGGACAGCGAGTGAACCACGGCACGACGGGGTCGGCCTCGTAGGCATCCGGGAGCGAGTTGTCGATCTCGGCGGGACCATGCGGCTCGAAAGCGCCGGCGGGAAGGGAACGCGGTTGACGATCGAGCTGCCGTTGCAGTCGGTCGCCACGCCGGAGACCCCTACGGAGTCGAGGACAGGAGCCGCGTGATCGCAACCCTTCGCCTCCTCCTTGCCGACGATCACACGCTGCTCCGCGAGGGCGTACGGAAGATTCTCGAGTCGCAGCCTGGGTGGCAGGTCGTGGGCGAGGCCGCCGACGGACGTGAAGCGGTCAAGCTGGCGCTCGACCTCAAGCCAGACATCGTGATCATCGACCTTGCGATGCCGGGCTTGAGCGGCGTCGAGGCCACGCAGCAGATCGTGCAGGAACTGCCCTCGACCCGCGTGCTGGTGCTGAGCATGCACGCCGACGAGGTATATGTCACGCGGGCGCTCAAGGCGGGCGCGCACGGATACCTGTTGAAGGACTCGGCCGGCACCGATCTGTTTCGCGCCGTCACCGCGCTCAGTCAGAACAAGTCGTTCTTCAGCCCTGCCGTCTCGCGCGTGATGCTCGACGACTACGTCCGGCAACTGGCCGAGCGCGGCATCACCGATCGGTACGATACGCTGTCGCCGCGCGAGCGCGAGGTGTTTCAGCTGATCGCCGAAGGACGCGTGAACAAGGAAATTGCCGATCTGCTCAACCTGAGCGTGAACACCGTCGAGACCCACCGCTCCCGCATCATGGAGAAGCTCGACGTCCACAGTGCGGTCGAGATAGTCCTTTATGCCGTTCGCAAAGGGATCATCTCGTAGGAGCCGCGTCAGAGGTTAGGGGACCGGGGCCGCAGAATCTTCGAATCACTCCCTGACGGATCCGTTGTTGTCACTTGACCAACTTGACCAACAGCGGGTTGTGCGGCCCCCCGGCCAGGGGCTGTGACCCCGGAGCCCTGATCTACGCCGCCGGCCTGAAGTAGAGCACCATTCCCGCGCCGAGCGATGCCAGTAGAAAGCCGACGTACAACAGCGGGTTGATGGCGGCCTTCGGCGGGTGAATCGCCATCGACACCAGCACGTTGACGATCGGCGCGCCGCCGAACACGAGCGGCATGACGTAAACGGGGAGGCCGCCGAACCTGAACGCCCAGATGATGCAGGCCGCGCCAGCCGCGCCCAGCGCGCCCGCGATGGTCGCGGTGACGAGTCCCGTCGGGTTGAACCCCGACAGGTCGCCCTGGGCGCCGAGGCTCACGACCGGCAGGATGACGCCAATCAGGAAGTAGGCGACGCCGACGCACAGCAGCGCTTTCAACGGGTTGCCCAGCTGCGTCTGACCCTGGTGCAGCAGTGCGCCATAGGCGCCCCACGACAGGACGGCACCTGCGACGAAGATCACCCACCCCATACGTTTAGGCCTCGTTTCTCTGGTCACACTCATAGAGGATCCGGACACCGCCGTCCGGCCCGAACCGCCACCGGTCGCGCCATGCCGGCGCCGAATATGGCAGCCCGTCCGCCAGTGTGTCAAACGGGTGCCGTGCGGTAGACTGAACGGACAGGACTCCAGATTGCCCGAACGCTTGCCGATGGCCGTCGAGGAACAGACCGAGGTTGGCAGCTATTTCGTGGCCACGTACCCGCCGTTCTCGGTCTGGAAACGGGAGTACGTCGCACGCGATGCGGTGCCAGCGCTCAACGCCGAGCCCGCCCCCGACGTGCCGCTCGGCGTCTATCTTCACATCCCGTTCTGCAGGAAACGCTGTCATTTCTGCTACTTCCGGGTTTACACCGAGAAGAACGCGCAGGAAGTCAACGACTACCTGGACGTCCTCGCTCGCGAGTGGGAGTTGTATACACGGCTGCCGGCGATCGCGGGGCGCCCGGTCAACTTCGTCTATTTCGGCGGCGGGACGCCGTCGTTCCTCTCCACGCGCCAGCTCGAGTCGCTGGTCGGGCGGCTGAGCGCGGCCACGCCGTGGCGCGATGCCGAGGAAATCACCTTCGAGTGCGAGCCGGGCACGCTCACCGCGCCCAAGCTGTCGGCGATCCGGCGTATGGGCGTGACGCGTCTGAGCCTTGGCGTCGAGAACTTCAGCGACGAGATCCTCGAATTGAACGGGCGGGCGCACCGGTCGCCGGAGATCTTCACCGCGTACGAGCACGCGCGCGCGCTCGGCTTCCCGCAGATTAATGTCGACCTCATCGCCGGCATGCTCGGCGAGACCGAGGAGAACTGGCTCTCGTGCGTCGAGAAGACCGTGGCGCTCCAGCCCGACAGCGTGACCATCTATCAGATGGAGCTGCCGTACAACACGACGATCAGCGCCGACCTGCTGAACAAGACGGGGCAGTTCAAGGAGCCGGTCGCCAGCTGGGCCACGAAGCGCCGCTGGGCGCAGCAGGCGTTCGAGGCTCTCGAAGCCGCCGGCTACCACGTGGGCAGCGCGTACACGGCGACGAAGGATCCGTCGCGCTCGCGTTTCGTGTACCGGGATCGGCTCTGGCAGGGGGCCGACATGGCAGGCCTTGGCGTCGCGTCGTTCGGCCATCTGAACGGCGTGCACATGCAGAACCTCGATACGTGGGAGTCGTACAGCGCCGCGATTCGTGCGGGCGAAATCCCGCTCAGCCGGGCTTACCGCCCGACCGATGAGGAACGCCTGATCCGCGAGCTGGTCCTGCAGCTGAAGCTGGGCTCGGTCAAGCCTTCCTACTTCCGCGATAAATACGGGGTCGACATCCTCGACCGTTTTCGCGTGCCGCTTGCCTCCCTGGCCGACGAGGGATATCTGAAGACCGCAACCGACGACGTCGTCGCCCTCACGAGAGAGGGATTGATGCGCGTGGACGTGCTGCTCAGGCGGTTCTTCCGGCCCGAGCACGTCGATATCCGCTATACCTGATCGAAGGCCTTGTCCAATTCATCCCGTTGGTCAGAGTACCGGTACCGGCGCCGCGTCCAGTTTCACGAAGTGGACTTGGCCGGCATCGTGCACTTCAGCTGGTTCTTTCACTACATGGGGGAGGCGGAGCAGGCGCTGTGGCGGGCGGCAGGGCTCAGCCTCGCGCCGCCCGGGGCGGCCGTCGGCTTTCCGCGCGTCGCCGCGGCGTGCGAGTACCATCATCCGTTGCGGTTCGACGAAGAGTTCGAAATCTGCATCCGCATCGCGGAAATGCGCGAGAAAATGATCCGTTATTCCTGTCTGATGACGCGGGGTGACGAGCCGATCGCGACCGGGACGATGACGACTGTGTGCGTGAGGAAACGGCCGGACCAGTCGCTCGGCGCGGTGCCCATTCCCCCGGAAATCGCCATGCGGTTCGAGGTGGCGACCGGTGTCGACGCCTGAATGCCTTCCCTCGACCGGCTCGATCGGAACGCGCTGTCTGCAATGCAGAGCGCACGCCTGGCGAAGATGCTGGCGGATATTCACGGCCGGAACGCGTTCTACACGCGCAAGCTCGACGCCTCGGGCGTCAATCCCCAGGACCTTCGCTCCCCGATAGATCTGTCAGTTCTCCCGCTGACGACAAAGAGCGAGCTGATTGCCGATCAGAGCGCCCATCCGCCCTGGGGCACTGCGCTGACCGAGCCGATCGAACGCTATACGCGGTATTGTCAGACGTCGTCCACCACCGGCCGGCCGCTCCGCTGGCTCGACACCCCCGAGAGCTGGCAGTGGATGATCGAGTGCTGGAAGGCGGTGTATCGCGCCGCCCGGGTCGGACCGGGGGATCGCGTGTTCTTTCCCTTTTCGTTCGGACCGTTTCTCGGCTTCTGGGTCGGATTCGATGCAGGCTGCCAGTTCGGGCTACATTGCGTGCCGGGCGGGGGAATGTCCAGCCAGCTCCGGTTGCGCATGATTGAAACCGTGGCCCCCACCGTCGTCTGCTGCACGCCGACGTATGCGCTCCGGCTCGCAGAGGTCGCCGCGCAGGAACAGATGGATCGCGCGCTGTCGGAGGGGAGCGTGCGAGTGTTGATCGTTGCCGGCGAACCGGGGGGGAGCATTCCGGCAACCCGCGAACGTATCGAGCAGAGCTGGGGCGCCCGCGTGATCGATCATCATGGGTTGACGGAGGTCGGGCCGGTCAGCTTCGAATGCTGGGAGTCGCCGGGCGCGCTGCACCTCAATGAGGGCGAGTACATCTGCGAAGTGGTGGATCCGGTCGGCGCCAAACCGGTCCCCGACGGACAGCCGGGCGAGCTGGTCGTCACGAATCTTGGCCGGACGGCCAGCCCGGTCATCCGCTACCGCACCGGCGACATCGTCGCGCGCCGCTCGGACGTGTGCCGGTGCGGCCGCACGTGGGCGCGGCTCGAAGGCGGCGTCCTCTCGCGGGCCGACGACATGGTGAACATCCGGGGCGTCAACGTCTACCCCGCCAGCATCGAGTCGGTCGTGCGTCGTTTTCCCGAGGTGGTCGAGTTCCGGACGACCGTCTCGCAAACCGGGGCCATGCGGTCGCTGCTCGTGGAGATCGAGGTTGCCCCGCAGGCCGCGGACAGTGCAGTGCTCAGCGCGCGCGTGTCGCAGCGGCTCCGCGAAGCGCTCGGGCTCTCGGTGCACGTGCACGTCGCGGCGGGCGGTACCTTGCCGCGCTTCGAGATGAAGGCGCGGCGATTCGTCGTAGAGGCTTAGCCATCCATGTCCACTGAAGATCGATCCGCACCGGACGTCGTCGTGATTGGCGGGGGGCCCGCCGGCTCGACGGTCTCCACCCTGCTGGCGCAGCAGGGTTGCCGCGTCGAGCTGTTCGAGCGCGAGCGCTTTCCCCGTTTCCACATCGGCGAGTCTTTGATCCCCGAGACCTACTGGGTGCTGAAGCGGTTGAACATGCTGCCCAAGATGCAGCAGAGCCGCTTCGTCAAGAAGTACAGCGTCCAGTTCGTCAACTCGAGCGGCAAGAATTCCGCGCCGTTCTACTTCTGGGACAACAAGCCCCACGAGTGCTCGCAGACGTGGCAGGTCGTGCGAAGCGAGTTCGATCAGCTCATGCTGAACAACGCCGGCGAGCACGGGGTGAGCGTGCACGAAGGCGTGCGCGTTCACGATGTGCTGTTCGAGGGTGACCGCGCGGTAGGCGTCCGGATCAAGGAAGGCGATGCCGCGTTCCGCGACGTTCGTGCCCGCGTGGTCGTCGACGCCAGCGGCCAGAACGGCCTGATCATGAATCGCCTCAATCTCCGGGTCTGGGACCCGACATTGAACAAGGGCGCCATCTGGACCTACTGGGAGGGGGCGTATCGCGACAGCGGCCGCGACGAGGGCGCGACGCTCGTCATCCAGACAGGAAACAAGAACGGCTGGTTCTGGTACATTCCGCTGCACGGCAACATCGTCAGCGTAGGAGTGGTCGGGCCCTTCGACTACCTGTTCAAGCGGCGCGGCAGCTATGCGCAGACCTACGACGAGGAGGTCAACCACTGTCCCGGCGTCAAGGAACGAATCGCTCAGGCGACGAGAGTCACAGGTCACTTTGCCACGAAGGACTACTCGTACCGTTCGAAGCAGGTGGCGGGCGACGGCTGGGTGCTGGTGGGGGATGCGTTCGGGTTCCTCGACCCGCTCTACTCCTCGGGCGTCCTGCTCGCGCTTCGATCGGGTGAGCAGGCGGCCGACGCGATTGTGGAAGGGCTGGCGTCCGGCGATACTTCAGCCGCGCAGCTTGGGAAGTGGGGACCGGTTTTCAACGAGGGCGTCGATCGCATGCGGCGGCTCGTCTGCGAGTACTACGACGGCTTCAGCTTCGGCAACATGGTGAAGCAGTATCCACAGCTGCAGGGGACGCTCACCGATCTCCTTATTGGCGATCTGTTCACCGACCGCGTCGACAAGGTGTGGACGCCTCTCGAGTCGCTTTATGAGGAGGGCAAGCTTCCGCCTCCGCGCTGGGATGCAGGCACCCCGGCGAGCCTCGTGCCGGACAAAGGCAACGAGCTGGTGCTTCCGGAGGGCCGCAGGCCATAACCCGCTCCTCGTCCGCCGGACGTCGCGCGTGGGCCGTAGCCTACGCCGCCATGGTGGCTGGGGCCGTCGGGCTTGTCCTGCTGGTGCTCCGCTATGGCGAGGGTCTCTCGGCGCCGGCGCCAATTGTCGCGGGACCGACAATCACCGGGCCCGGCGCGGGAACCGAGGGTGTTGCTCTTCACTTACTGATCGCGCTCACGGCGGTCGTCGTTGTCGGCCGACTGCTTGGGCGGCTGTTCCGCAGCGTCGGCCAGCCGCCGGTGATTGGTGAGGTCGTCGGCGGGGTCCTGCTCGGGCCTTCGCTGCTCGGGATTCTCGCGCCCGACGTCTACAACTTTCTCCTGCCGCCCTCGATCGTGTCACCACTCGGCATTTTCGCGCAGCTTGGCGTTGTCCTGTACATGTTCCTCGTGGGCCTCGACCTCGATTCAGATCTGCTGCGGGGACAGCTGCACGCAACCGTCGCGATTTCCCACGCGAGCATCGTGTTGCCGTTCGTGCTGGGGGCGACGCTGGCGCTCTATCTGTATCCGCGAGTCTCGACGAACGACGTGGCGTTCTCGAGTTTCGCGCTGTTCCTCGGCATCGCGATGTCGATCACGGCGTTTCCTGTCCTCGCGCGGATCCTGTCGGATCTCGGCATGAGCCGATCGCCGCTCGGCGTGCTGGCCCTGACGTGCGCGGCGGTGGACGACGTGACCGCCTGGTGCCTGCTGGCGTTGGTTGTCGGCGTGGCCCAGGCCGCCGCCGGGCGCGCGCTGGTGGTGACCGCGCTCACGCTCGCCTTTATCGGTGTCATGTTTACGATTGTCCGCCCGTTGGTGGCACGACTGGCTTCGCAAGGCAATGCCGAGCCGACGTTTGGCGACTTCGCTGTGATCATTGCGTCGCTCCTGGTGGCCTCCACCATCACGGAAGTCATCGGCGTGCACGCGATCTTCGGTGCCTTTCTGTTCGGCGCCGTGATTCCGCACGACAGCCCGCTGGCGCGCAGGTTGACCGGGGTTCTCGAGCGTCCCGTCACGATCCTGCTGCTGCCGGCATTTTTCGCGTTTGCCGGCATGCGCACCGAGATTGGCCTGCTCGCGGGATGGTCCGCGTGGCTTACGTGCGCACTGATCGTTGTCGTCGCCACCGCCGGCAAGGTGGGAGGCACGCTGATGGCGGGCCGCGCCACCGGCCTGAGCTGGCGCGAGGCTGCCGGGTTGGGCGTCCTCATGAACACGCGCGGCCTGATGCAGTTGATCGTGCTGAACGTCGGACTGGATCTCGGCGTGATCTCGCCCACGCTGTTCACCATGATGGTGCTGATGGCGATCGCCACGACGCTGGCGACCACCCCGGTGCTCAGGAGGGTGCTCTGACTCGCGCCGGCGGAACGACGTCGGGTTGGCGTTCGGTCACGCGACTCCGTGTGCAGGCGGCCGACGCACGAACCTGACCGCGCGAGAAGCCTCAGGGAACCGAGCGAGGTCTCGGACCTCGCGTCCAGCGGCCGAGGCGGGCATCGCAGCGCGGACCGGCCCCGGAACTCGGAGTCGCGTGACCGAATGCCAACCCGACGTGCTATCGTGCCTGTTTGCGATTGCGGTCTGCGATCAGCCCAGCACGTACAGCCGGCCGTCCTGCGCACCGATCACGACCCGGCCCGAGGCCACGGCCGGCGATGTCGTAATCCCGGCGCCGGCATCGAACTCGGAGAGCTTCTGGCCCGACGCGGCATCGAGGACGTACAGCCGGCCGTCGCTCGAGCCGACGTAGACGCGGCCGTCGGCCACGACCGGGGACGAATCGACGCGCGCCTTCGTCGCGAACGTCCACGCCGCCTCGCCGGTCTTGGCGTCGATCGCGTGCACGTTCTTGTCGCGGCCCCCGATGATGACCCGGCCGCCCGTCAGCGCCGCCGACGAGTAGAACGGAAACTGCGCGTCGGTCAGGGAATACCGCCAGACAACACTGCGCCGTTTCAGATCGAGCGCCAGCACCTCGTTGTTGAAGGTGCCGAAGTAGGCGCGCTCACCGTCCAGCACCGGTGATGAGGCGGTGTACGCGCCCGACTCGATCTGGTACGCCTCGCGGCCATCGCTGACGCGGATCGCCCTGAAAATGGCGTCGCATCCGGCGACGAACGCCAGCCCGTCGAGGACGGCGGGCGTGGCGTGGACCTGGCCCTTCGTCAGGACCTTCCACCGCACCTTTCCGGTGCGGGCATCGAGCGAGTAGAGGTGCCCGTCGTACGAGCCGATGAGCACCGCGTCACTGCCGCCAGGGCTGCCAGAGCTGCCCGGAACGATGACCGGCGACGACTTGATCTCGGACCCGGTCTTGAACGTCCAGCGCGCTTTGCCGTCCTTCGCGCCGACGGCGTGGACAACGCCGCCGAGATCGCCGATGTAGACCGTGTCGGCGCTCACAGCCGGCGACGACTCGCCAATCAGGTTTTCCGTGGTGTACTTCCAGCGCAGCTCGCCCGACGCCAGGTCGAGTGCCAGGAGATCGCCGGCACCGCCGCCGACGTAGACGACGCCGTCGGCAATCGCAGCCGACGAATCGATCACGTCCCCGGCGTCGTACGTCCACAGGACTTTGAGACTAGCCGGCGGAGTGCTCGCGGAAACGCCGGTCATCCGCGGGCTGCCGCGGAACTGGCGCCACTCGTTGGCTGGCGAAATGCCCGCCGTCGGCTGCTGCGCGGCCAGCGCCGACACGAGCAGCGCGGCGAGCGGCAGCGCCCGTCTCATTTGACTGCGAGGGCGAAGAGCTGGCTCCGGTTGTTCATGAACAGCGTGCCGTGCGCCGGGACTGCCGTGGCGTAGACCGCGCTGCCCATGTTCATCTCGGCCAGCACCTTCATTTCCTTGCCGTGCGCCATCACCACGACGTCGCCGTCCTCGTCGCCGAGGTAGACCTTGCCGTCGGCCAGGAGCGGGGAACCCCACACGGCAGCGAAGGTGTCGTAGGTCCAGTACAGCTGGCCGCTCTTCGCGTCCAGGCAGTGAAGGAATCCGCTGAAATCCGCGACATAGACAAGGCCGTCAGCGATCGCCGCGGTCGAGATCGCGCGCCGTATCTTGTCGAAGTGCCACACTCGTCCTGTCGTCGTGATATCGCCGCGCTTGGTCGCGTCGATTGCATAGAAGTGACCGACACCTTCGCCGTGCTCGGGGTCCTGACCGTTGGCGATGTACACGCGGTCCTCGTAAATCACCGGCGTTGCGATGACCTCGTTTCGTGTCCGCGGCCAGACGGAATCCTTCGGGTTGGTGTCGAATTCCCACAGCTTCTTGCCGCTCTCGGCCTCGTACCCCCGGACCCAGCCGTCGCCCTGCGCCGACACGACCTGGACGACGCCGCCGATGGTGCCAACCGATGGCGTGGACCACTGCCCGTGCAGAATGCGATCCTCGACCGAGTTGTCCTCCCAGACGAGCGCGCCGGTGTCCTTGTTGAGCGCGATGACGGACGGTGCGCGCGGCGACGGGATGTTGACGTGGCTCTCGTCCTGGCCGTTCGACGTGCTGACGAAGATCAGGTTGCCCCACGTGACCGGCGACGAATTGGAGAGGTTGTGCGGGTACGAGCCGACCTGCTCCATCATGTCGAAGGACCAGATGACGTCGGCGTCGAACTGGCCCACGAGCTTCTCGTCCTTCACGGGGCCGTCGTTCTCGTTGTCGCGGAAGCCCTGGATGTCGAGGCAGAAGACGACGCCCCGATTGCTGGTGTAGTACAGGCGCTCGCCGTCGACCAGCGGGGACGAGGCCACGCCCTGAAACGGCCAGTCATTGGCTCGCCCGGACTCGAGCTTCACGTGGGTCTGCTGCCACATGAACTCGCCGTCGGACTCGCGGAACGCCATCAGCACGCCGCGATCGCCGCCCTGTTTCGGATCGCGCAACAGCTCGTTGTTCGTGCCGACGAAGACCATCCCGCCGGCCACGACCGGGTTGCCGTAGCTCTGCGAGCCGAGCTCGGCGACCCATTTGACGTTCTTCTTGGTCTTCACGTCCCACTCGGTCGGCAGCCCCTTCATGCTCGACACCATGTTGCGATCGGGCGTGCCGCCCCACATGGGCCAGTCACCGGTTTTCGGATCGGAGGCCGAGAGCGACGCTGGCGACGTGGTGATCGCCAAGGCCAGCGCGCTGGCAAGCAACGTAGAGAATCGCAGCGGTCGCGAAAAGTGTATGCGCATAGGTGTTGTCACGAGCCGGCCTGCTGTGGCCGGACTTCTATCGGTTCGCCGTCGCCTGGTTTGGCGTCAGCGCGAAGTTATCCAGATGGACCCCATATTGCGCGTCGATGAACAGCCCGGGCGCACCTTCGCGGTTGCCGATGGGGTCGGTCTTGTCGATCATCCAGGCCGTGGGCTCGGGTTCCCCGGCTGCCCACGCCTTTCCCTGCGCCCGCACCTGGCCGTTCGCCAGGTTCTCGACACGCAGCTTCAGTTTGTACCAGGTATCGGGCTTCCAGCTGAACGGTACGGTGACGGTCCGCGCGGTTTCCGGCTCCCACGGCTCGAGCTTCAGTTTCTGCGACGTGCCGTACAGGACGAGCGAGTAACGCTGGGCGGTAATACCCACGTCGCCCATTTGCCGGCGGCGCTCGGCGGCGCGGACGTCGGCCTCGAACGTGTAGTCCGACAGGTTCGTCGGCCCGATGAACACGCGAGCGCGTTTGAAGATGGTGTCGGTCGGCGCCTTCTGCAGCACCTTCTGGCCATCGAGCGTGGCGACGGCGACCTGACTTCCGGTGACGATGGCCCAGCCAGGTGGCGCGGAGCCGTCGGCGTAGGCGTCGAACGTCTCTTTCCAGGGCAGCGGACGCGCCACGCGGGCGCGGGCCTGGCCGGTCAGCTCGCCGACCGTCGCTTTGATCAGGCCGGCCTGATCGATCGGGTCGTTCGCGACGGTGAACGTCCCGTTGGCGACCGTCCCCTTGAGGCCGTCGAGCGACCAGGCGGCAGACGTGTCTTCGCGGAGAAAGCGTCCCTTGTCGTCGAACAGTCGCGCCCGCAGCCGCACGCTCTGGCCCGGTGCGAGGTTCAGCTCGGTTGGCACAACCTGCAGGTACGCAGGGGCGCCGGCTCCAGCCGGAGCAGGCGCGACAATCTCGTCGACCGCGAAGCCCGACAACGCCGTCGGCTGCTTCGATCCAATCGCGTAGACCGCATCGCTCGAGACGAAGAAGATCCGTCCGCGTGAGATGGCGGCGCCGCCGAGAATCTGTTCCGGCGTGCCTTCGGATCCGCAGCAGCTGTTCGTGCTGTTCGGCAGCTCGACTTCGCTGAGAACCTCGGCGCGATCGGCAAGCGGGCGCACGATGAAGAACGCCCCGCCGTCGGTGCCGACGTAGATCTTCCCGTCGGCCAGCACCGGCGGCGCTTTCTGTGCGGCGCCGAGCCGCTGCGTCCAGAGCTCGCGGCCGGTTTCGACGTCGTAGGTACGAAGCGTCGAGCCGCCGTCGATCTGGTAGAGGCGGTTGCCGTCGACCAGGGGAGAGGAGAACCCGAACTCGGTCCCCCGGACCGCCCACTTGGTGGCTTTGACGTCCCCCGTCTGCGAGCCGTCGAGCGCCGCAATCAGCCCGAGCTCGGTGCCGGTCAGATTCTCGTCGCCGTGCGAGACGAACACCGTGTTGTCCTTGACGACGACGCCGGTGTTGATCGCGCGCTTCGCCGCGACGTAACTCCAGACCCGCTCGCCGGTCTGTGCTTTGACGGCGTGGATCCCGCCGTCGCCGAGGCCGGCGATCAGCAGCCGCATGCCGTTGATGGACGCAATGAATGGCGCGGCGTACGCCGTGTCGTACGGCCGTCCCCCGGGGTTCGCCACGTACACGATTTCGCCGCTTCGCTTGTCCAGCGCGATGAAGCGGTGGGCGCGGGCCGCATTGCCGCCCCAGTTGGAAACGGCCGCGCTGACGATTACGAGGTCGCCATCGACCAGCGGCGACATCGTCCGTCCGCCATGAGTCGTGAAGGCCGCGAACTCCTCGCCGAGCGAACGATTCCACAACGGCTTGCCGTCCCGGCTGAGCGCGATGACCTGCGCCCCCCCGCTGAGGGCGTAGATGTTGCCGGTTTCGGGATCGGCGGCGGGCGACGCCCATCCAACGCGGTGAGCCGGCACGTCGCTTTGAAACAGGTTGAACCGGTACTCCCACACCATCTTGCCGGTGTCCGCGTCGAGCGCCATCACGCGCTCTTGCAGCTCGGTGCCTCGACCGGCAGGGTTCTGAACGTAGACCCGGTTGCCCATGACGATGGGCGCCGATCGGCCGCCATAGGGCGCACGCCAGAGGAAGTTTTCCCCGTTCAGCGTCCACTTGTCGATGAGTTTGGTTTCGCGCGACAGGCCGTCGCGAGCTGGCCCACGCATTTCGGGCCAGTCCCCGAGCGCGACGCGGCGCGGCCCTTGAGCTGACGTCGTCACACCGATGACGAGAGCCAGCGCGGTGAGAAGAAGACGCTTGGGCATCAGAGTGTCCTCGGAACTATCGTCCGGCGAACCCGGGAGGCGAAGGTTGTATTCTAGCATTCGGATGCCGACTGCAAGGCCGCTGGCCGTTCGCCGTTTGCTGCTGACATTGGCAGGCGTTGCCGCCCTGGCGGCGCGTCCGGACGGACAAGCTGCAACCGACTGGCCCCAGTGGCGCGGCCCGGATCGAACGGGGGTGTCGAGGGAGTCGGGCCTCCTGCCGACGTGGCCGCCCGCGGGACCGAGGGTGCTCTGGACTGCGTCTAACCTGGGCGCCGGTTACGGCTCAGTCGCTGTCAGCGGCGACCGAATCTTCGTTCAGGGCACCCGGGGCGGCCAAAGCATCGTCGTCACGCTCAATCGCGCCGACGGCAAAGAGGTGTGGTCGAAGGCCCTCGGTCCGGCGGGCGACAACGATCGCGGACCAGGACCACGGGGGACGCCCACCGTAGATGGCGATCGCCTGTACGTCTTGACGGAGAATGGCGAGCTGGCGTGCCTGCTCGCAAAGGACGGCACGTGGGTCTGGCAGCGGAACATCCTCAAGGAATTTGGCGCGCGCAACATTCCTTGGCTGATCAGCGAGTCGCCGCTCGTGGATGGCAACCGGCTGATTGTGACCCCGGGCGGCCGGAACGCGGGCATGGTGGCGCTCGACAAGATGTCGGGTCAGACAATCTGGATCAGCAAGGAATTGAGCGATCCGGCCGGATATTCGTCCCCGATCGTGGCCGACGTCCAAGGAGTGCGGACCGTGATGACGCTCACCGATCGTGCCGGCGTCGGCGTGCGGGCATCGGACGGCAAGTTGATGTGGCGTTACCCGCGCGTGGCCAATTCGACGGCGAACATCACGACACCGGTGTTCTTCGACGACAAAGTGTTCTACTCCTCTGCGTACGGCACGGGGGGCGCCCTGCTGGGCCTGCGCGCCGAAGGCGGAGAGGTGAGGGCCCAGGAGATCTATTTCACGGGCGAAATGGAGAACCATCACGGCGGCGTGGTGCTGGTGAATGGTTACCTCTATGGCTACAACAACTCGATCCTCACCTGTCTGGAGTTTGCGACCGGCAAACGGATGTGGCGCGATCGGAGCGTCGGAAAGGGCACCGTCACATATGCGGACGGCCACCTTTACATCCTGAGCGAGGATAATCTCGTCGGGCTTGTGGAGGCGACGCCAGCGGGGTACCGCGAAAAAGGGCGCTTCTCCATTCGCGATCAACGCTGGCCCAGCTGGGCGAATCCGGTTGTGAGTGGGGGTCGCCTGTTCATCCGGAATCAGGGGACGCTGACGAGTTACGACGTCCTGTCAGGCTGAAGCCGGACCCGGATTGTTCTGCTGTCATGTCCGGCGCTGGCCGGACCGTGGGTTGATGGTCGATGCAGTGTCCGGCGTCAGCCGGACGCTGCGATGAGGTGACATATGACCGGTACGCGTCGCGCGTTCATGATTGCCGTCGGCGTCCTGGGGCTGGCTTCTTTCAATCAGGCTCAAGCTCCCGGAGGTGAGTGGACGCAGTGGCGTGGCCCCAGTCGCGACGGCACGGTCCCGTCGTTCACGCCGCCGGGCCAATGGCCCGAGAAACTGGTCCAGCGCTGGAAGGTCGAAGTGGGACTCGGCTATGCCACGCCGCTCGTCGCCGGCAACAGAATCTACATGTTCGCACGACAGGGCGACAACGAAGTGATGAGCGCGCTCGACGCGGACAGCGGCAAGGTGCTGTGGCAGACGGGCTACCCGGCGCCGTTCACGATGCACAGCGCCGCCGTCCCGCACGGTCCTGGCCCCAAATCGACGCCCGCTCTGGCAAATGGCCGGCTCTACTCGATCGGCATGACGGGGGTCGTCAGCGCCTTCGACGCGGCGACGGGGAAGCAGCTGTGGCAGAAGCCTGGATCCAGCGTCGTGCCGATGTACACGAGCCATGCCTTCTCACCGTTGGTCGATGGCGGGCTGGTTGTTTTCCATGTGGGGGGACACGACAAGGGAGCGTTGACCGCCTTCGACGCGGCGACCGGCGCCGTGAAGTGGGCGTGGAACGGCGATGGCCCGGGATACGGGTCGCCGATTCTCGTGACGCTCGGCGGCGTCCGGCAGATCGTGACGATTACCCAGTCGAAGATCGTGAGCGTCGATCCGGCAACGGGGGCTCTGCTCTGGGAACGTCCTTTTGTGAGCGGCAACGCCACGAACGCCATCACGCCTCTGGTGTATGGCCAGACGCTCATCGTCTCGGGGAACGGAGCGCCAACCAATGCGTTTTCGGTGATGCGGAAGAACAACCAGTGGGTGACCGAAACCGTCTGGGAGAACGCCGACATCCCGCTGCGGTTCAGCAACGGCGTGGTGGCCGCCGACCGGTTCTTCAGCCTTTCCACGCGGAACAGCGGCCAGTACTTCAGCGTCGATGCGAAAACCGGCAAGACGGTGTGGCTCTCGGAGCCTCGTCAGGCAGGGAATGCCGCCATCTCGAAAGCTGGCGACCTGATGTTCAGCCTCGAGGACGACGGCGAGCTGGTCGTCATCCGGAACAGCGCGACGGCGTTCGAGCCGGTGCACCGGTACAAAGTGGCCGAGACGGCCACGTGGACTCAGCCGGTCATTACGGGCAACCGCATCTTCGTCAAGGACGTGTCGTCGCTGACGCTCTGGACCTTGAACTGATAACCGAACCGTTCGCGCCGATGGGGTCGCCAGGATCTCGATGACGATGAAGCTCGTCCCGATAGCCATAGCTGCGTTGTGGGTGGCGACGCCGGTCGCGGCGCAGTCGCAAAACGCTCAACCGCCGCTTCGGATCACGGTGCCGACGGTGATCGTCACGGCCCAGAAGGAGCCGGCAGACGGCCAGACGTTGCCGGTCAGCGTGACAGCGGTGTCCGAGGGCGTCATCAGCGATGCCGGCATCACGATCGTCAGCGATGCTGCCGTGTACGCGCCGAACACGTACTTCACGGAATTCACGGCTCGAGCGCTCAGTTTCCCCCGGTTTCGAGGCATCGGCACGAGCCCGGCCAACCCCGGCATCACCACGTACATCGACGGCGTCCCGCAGCTCAACACGAACTCGTCGAGCGTGGAGTTCCTCGGCATCGATCAGGTGGAGTTCGTGCGGGGGGCGCAGAGCGCGTTGTTCGGTCGCAACACGCTGGGCGGACTTGTCAGCGTGACGAGCGGGCGGCCGTCGCTGACCGCGTGGACCGGAAGCGCCTCGGTGCCTTTTGGAAATTTCGGCGCGTGGGAAACGCGCGGCGCCGTGTCGGGGCCCCTCTCCGAGAAGCTGGCGGTCGGGTTTGCGATCAGCCGCCACGATCGCGACGGCTTTACGACGAACGACGTGTCCGGTCGCGACGTCGACTATCGGTCCGCGACGTTTGGCAAGGCGCAGGTGTTGTGGGTGCCCGCTCCGAACTGGGAAGCTCGGGCCATCGTGAGCGGCGAGCGCGCACGGGACGGCGATCTGGCGCTGAACGATCTCGAGGCGTTGCGCCGCGATCCGTTCCACGTGTCGCGCGACTTCGAGGGAAGAAACGATCGCGACGTCGTGTCCACCACGGTGCTCGCGCAGCGTGCGGGGGCGCGGTACACCTTCGCCAGCACCACGGGAATCGTGCGCTGGAAGACGCGCGGAGTCACCGACCTCGATTACACGCCGCTGCCGCTCGCGACGCGGGACAACGCCGAGAAGGACGTGCAGTTCACCCAGGAAGTACGGTTCGCCTCGGCGCCAAACGCGCCCGCCAGGTTGTCGGGGGCGATGCCGTTGCGGTGGCAGACGGGCGTCTTCTTCTTCACGCAGAACTACGACCAGGACGCGACCAATTCGTATGCGCCCGGCCTCATTCCGCAGATCCCCTTCGCCGCCAGCCAATATTCTCCTCGAGCGGAGCTCGACGACGTCGGGTTTGGCGTCTACGGCAAAGGCACGGTCACGCTCCGGGAAAAGTTCGACCTCGCCGCCGGCGCGCGCGTGGACTACGAGAGCAAGGACGCGTCGATGGACATGTCGTTCCTTCCGCCGATTCCCGGCTCTCCGGTCGTGACCGCCGACGAGAGCTTTTCGAACGTGTCGCCGCAGTTCGCGCTGTCGTATCGGTTTCAACCGGAGCGGATGGCTTATGTGTCCGTCGGCCGCGGCTTCAAGGCCGGTGGCTTCAACCCCGCCTCGCCTCCGGGGAGCGAAGCCTACGGCGAGGAGCTGACCTGGCACACCGAAGGGGGGCTCAAGACAGCCTGGGCGGGCGGACGGCTGCTGGCCAACGCGTCCGTGTTCGTCATCAACTGGGATGACTTGCAGCTCAACCTGCCGAACCCCGCCGTGCCGGCCCAGTTCTACATCGCCAACGTCGGCGGCGCGCGCAGCACGGGTGTCGAGTTCGAGGTGAACTCCAGACCGCGCGCGAACCTCGACGTGTTCGGCGCCTTCGGCTACACCCACGGGCGGTTCAAGGACGGCAGCGCGTCGAGCGGTGCCGACGTGTCGGGCAACGAGCTGCCCAATACGCCCGGATATACCGCCAGCTTTGGCGCTCAGCAGTCCTGGGCCGTGTGGGGGGGACGCGCGACGGTGTATGGCCGAGCCGAAGCAGTCTTCTACGGAGCGTTCCAGTACGACGATGCCAATACCGTGGGCCAGGACGCGTACTCGCTGACCAGCTTCCGGGGCGGTGTGCGCGGCGGGCGCCTGTTTGCCGAGGCGTGGGTCAGGAACGCGTTCGACACGCGATATATTCCGGTGGCCTTCGCCTATACCGATTTCGCGCCTTCCGGGTTCGTGGGCGAGAATGGCCAGCCGCGCACGTTCGGCTTCAGTGGCGGCGTGACCTTCTGAGAGGCGCGTTTCGCTATTGACAACCTCGGCGGGCGAGCGATAATTCGGGGCCTGAGTTCTGAGCCAGTCCGGGCGGGAAAGCCGCCGGCCAGGGATAGGCCCGAAAAAGGCCGCCATCGGATAAGAGCCATCGGAAAAGAGGAGGGTTGCATGCGGGCGTTAACCGTCGTACTCGCGCTGTCTATCGCGTGCCTGGCGTCTCCCGCGCCCGCCGCCGCGCAGGAAGGACATCCGCTCAAGGGGTCCTGGATCGGCAAATGGGAAAAGAACACGATTCACGGCGCTGATGTCATCATCGTGCTCAATTGGGACGGCAAGGCCATCACCGGGATGATCAACCCCGGGACGGACAACATCGCCATCAAGAACGCGTCGCTCAACCCCGACACGTGGACCGTGCATCTCGAAGGCGATGCCAAGGACAAATCGGGCGCGCTCATCACCTACGTGCTCGACGGCAAGATCGAGAACCTCGCGATGGCCAACCGCACCATCACGGGCACGTGGAAGAATCAAAAAGAGAGCGGCGCTCTGAAGATCGGCAGGCAGTAGGGCAAGACGCCTCAGGAGGAGTGCGATGAAGTTTCGCGTAACGACAGGCGTGTTGTTCTCAGTCGTCGCCGCGCTGCTGCTGGCAGCCGCCCCGACCGCGCACCATGAGATCCTGGCGAAGTTCGACGACAAGAAGCCGATGTCGTTGACCGGCATCGTGACGTCGGTGGACTGGGCCAATCCGCACGTCCATCTCTTCATGACCGTGCGAACCGGCAACGAGAACGTCAACTGGGCCATCGAGCTCGCCAGTCCCATCGACCTCAATCACAGCGGCTGGACGCGCGAGACCGTGCAGCCGGGCGAGTCGATCAAGGTCGACGGCATTGCCGCGCGCAACGGCAGCCGCCAGGTCTGGGCCAACACTGTCGTCACGTCGGCCAACGGCCGGCAGGTCCTCAACGTGCGTGCCGCCGCGCCACCGCCGCCGCTCGGCAACCGGCCCACACCGCGCTGGCCCGACGGGCAGCCGCGGCTGGGGACGCTGCCTGGCGTGGACGGGTACTGGGGCTATCCGAGCAGCACGGTGCTGACCGAGAACAACGCCAATATTCCGATGAGCGAGCACGGGTTGCTCAAGAACGTCGCCGACGCGCCGAAAGTGGCGCCGATGCAGCCGTGGGCGCTGTCGCTCTATCGGATGCGTCAGCAGCGCTTCCTTCAGGACGACCCGATGTTCCTCAACTGCAAACCGCCGGGCGGCGTGCGCCAGTACCAGTCTGCGTACGGGCTGCAATTCGTCGAGGACCGCGACAGGAAACGCATTTTCGTGCTCATCGGCAGCGGCAACCGGAATTACCGAATCATCTACCTCGATGGCCGCGGCCATGCCGGCCAGGTCGGGGGCGACGACGACAACCCGCTGTATTACGGCCGGGCGGTCGGCATGTGGGAGAAGGACACGTTGGTGGTTGATACCAGAGGGTTTAACGAGGACTTCTGGTTCACCAATGGGGGGTTGCCCCATACCGAACAGCTCAAGCTGGTCGAACGGTTCACCCGCGAAAACCTGGATACGCTAAAGTATGAGGTGACAATTGACGACCCTGGGGCTTACACTAGACCATGGTCGAGTAGCTGGACTCTTCGGTGGGTAGCCGACGAGATATTACCGGCGCACTTGTGCCAGGACAACAGACCGTAGTCTTTGAACGGAGGAGCGCAAATGAGAACGTACATCCTTGGCGGCCTAATCGCGTCTGCGATCGTCCTGGCCGCCGGCACCGCGGTGGCCCACCACTCCTTCTCGGCGGAATTCGACGCCAAGAAGCCCATCGAAATCAGCGGTGTCGTCACCAAGGTGGAGTGGACCAACCCTCACGTGTGGTTTTATGTGAACGTCAAGGATGAGAAGACTGGCGAGGTCACGAACTGGGGCGCCGAGATGGGTCCACCCCACGGCCTGCAGCGCAACGGCTGGCGGCGTGAAACGCTCAAGATCGGCGAAGTGGTCACCGTCAAAGGCTCCATGGCGAAGAACGGGACCAAGCGCATGAACGCCAGCACGGTGACGTTGGCTTCGACCGGTGGCCGCCCCGGCCAGAAGCTCGACGCGGCGTCCAGCCAGGGCGTCACCCCGTAGCACGGTCGCGTTCAGGCAGATGCCTCGCGGGTTATTCCTCGTAGCAACAGTGGTGCTGTGCCTCTCCCCGCTGGGAGGGGCACTGCACGCTCAGCAGGGCGGCCAGGCGGCGTCGAAAGAGCCCCGCGGCCGTGCGTCGGCCATTCAGCGACGCGAGCCTGAAAGCAAGGAGCCGGCACCGCGCAACGCGAACGGCAGGGTTCTGCTCGGCGCCGCCACCGTGGCCGAAAAGGGCCTCTGGACGCCCAGCTTCGGCATCCTCGATCCAATCCTCGAATTCCAGAAAGTCCCGTTTCAGCCTTGGGCCAGGGCGCTCTATATCAACCGTCAGGACAACGAGCTTGAGCCGCACACGCGGTGCAAGGCTTCAGGCGTTGCGCGGCAGTTCCTGACGCCGTACGGCGTCGAGTTCGTCGAGATGGGCGACCGTCTCTACATCTTCGACGAAGGCGGGCCGCACACGTTCCGGATTGTCTACATGGATGGCCGGACGCATCCGCAGAATCTCGAACCGAGCTATTACGGCCACTCGATCGGCTGGTGGGAAGGCGACACGCTCGTCGTCGATTCGGTCGGCTACAACGAGAAGTTCTGGCTCGACCGGAGAGGGCTGCCGCACACTGACAAGATGCGAACGCTGGAGCGTTTCACGCGTGTCAGCGACCAGGGCATGAAGTACGAAGTGACCGTAGACGACCCGGGCGCGTACACCGCGCCCTGGACCGGGTGGTTCTTCATACGGTTCAACCCGGACCAGGAGCTCTGGGAGTATGTGTGTCAGCAGGCCAACTACGCCCACGAGCTGATGGTCGGCGAGGCCGACTCGGTAGACCGCAGCACCGCCATCGTTCCCTGATTCGCGCGGCGGCCCTGCCACGAAGCTGCACGTGGCCCCGGTGCTTCCGCGTCACACGGTGTTTCCATGAATAAGCTGATTTCGTTTGTGGCCGTGATGGCTCTCTCGTGCTCAATTGCTGCGCCGATCGCCAGCGCGCAGACGGCTACGCCCGCCGCGCCGGCGCAGCAGACGGCAAAACCGCCGGCGCCTCCGGAGCCGATTCCGGCGAACCCCGGCTATCGGCAGAAGGGGGAACAGTACCGCGTCTACAGTTTCCCCGGGACCGGCGAGTCGATTCCGTACCGTCTGTTCGTGCCGTCGCGGTGGACGCCCGACACGAAGCTCCCGATGCTCGTCACGCTCCGCGCCGGCAACAGCGTCGACAACTCCTACCGCGACAACAACGACCTGGTGAAGCAGGCCGAGCAGCGCGGCTATCTCATCGTGACGCCGCTCGGCTACCGCGGTCTCAGCCAGCCGTACTACGGCAGCCCTTATCCAGTCGTGCGACCCAAAGGCCCATCGACGCCCGCCGACGGGTGGACAGCACAGGAAAACGAGCGCAGCGAGCAGGACGTCATGTACGTCATCGATCTCGTCGCGAAGGAGTACAACGTCGATACGACGCGCATCTCGGTTCACGGCCAGAACCCGTCGGGCTCCGGCGCGCTCCACCTGGTCGCCAAGTACCCCGAGAAGTTCGCGGCGGCGGTCATCAGCTCCGGGCCCGTTCCGCCGAAGTCGTATCCGTGGGACAAGATCAAAGGCAAGGTCGCGTTGATGGTCATCCACGGCGACCAGGACACGTCGAATCCGATCGCCGCGTCACAGGCGATGGCGGAAGAGGCGAAGGCGGCCGGTGTGAACACCGTGTACGCGACGGTGCCCGGCGGCGTCCACCTGACGGCATACCTGACGTACGCGTCGCAGATATTCGACTTCCTCGATAAACAGAAGAAATAGATGCGATCCACGCTTCGTTCGTTTGACATCGCCCACCTCGCTCACGTCGAGCTGCTGACGCCGAAGCCGGAGGAGAGCCTTCGCTTTTTCGTAGAGATCATGGGGATGACCGAGACCGCCCGGCGGGGCGACTCGGTCTACCTGCGGGGTTGGGACGACTACGAGCACCACACCCTGAAGCTCACGGCATCGAAGACCGCCGGGATGGGCCACGTGGCGTGGCGGGCGACCAGTCCCGAGGCGCTCGAACGGCGCGCTGCGATCATCGAGCGCTCAGGATTCGGAAAAGGGTGGCACGACGGCGACCTCGGCCACGGCCGCACGTACGCGTTCAACACGACCGACGGCCACAACATGGAGCTGTATTACGAGACGGAATGGTACGACGCTCCCCCCGAGTTGAAGCCGTCGCTCAAGAACCACGCGATGCGCTATCCGGCGCGCGGCTGCAACGTGCGCCGCATCGATCACCTGAACCTGCTGACGTCCAACGTCGCGGAGCTGCGGGTGTTCCTCGAGGAGGTGGTCGGCATGCGGACGACCGAGATGATCGTGCTCGACAGCGGCGTAGAGGCGGGCGCCTGGCTGACGGCGACGAACAAGACGTACGACATCGCCTTCACGCTCGACCACTACCGCGCGCGCGGCCGCTTCCATCACTTCACGTACGCGCTCGACTCGAGAGAGGAAATCCTGCGCGCGGCGGATATCTTTCTCGACAACGACGTCTACATCGAGACGGGGCCGCACAAGCACGCGGTGCAGCAGACGTTTTTTCTTTACGTGTACGAGCCGGGCGGCAACCGGGTCGAGGTGGCCAACGCCGGGGCGCGGCTCATGCTCGCGCCCGACTGGCAGCCGATTGTCTGGACAGAGACCGAACGAAAGAAGGGGCAGGCCTGGGGCCTCAAGACGATCGAAAGCTTCCATACGTACGGCACGCCGCCGATCGAAGAGTACACGGGTGAGCTCAACGAAGTGAGCCTTGGCGATCCTGGATAGGACAGTAGGCTCAGGGCTCAGGGCTCAGGGCTCAGGGCTCAAGGCTCAAGGCTCAAGGCTCAGCTCAAGGCTCAAGGCTCAAGGCCTAGAGAGCCATCCAGTCATATAATTCGGCCACGTTGATGGCTCTCGCAGCCGGCACTCGAGTCGGCACGTACGAGATCCCAGTCCGTGCTGGGCACGGGCGGGATGGGCGAGGTCTACCGCGCGCGCGACACCAGACTCAAACGCGAAGTCGCAATCAAGATACTCCCCGCCGCCTTCAGCGGCGATCCGGAACGGGAGTCGCGGTTCCAGCGGGAAGCCGAGACGCTCGCCGCGCTGAGTCATCCGAACATCGCCGCCATTCACGAGCTCGGCGAAACCGACGGCCGGCGGTTCCTCGTTCTGGAGCTCGTCGAAGGCGACACGCTCGCGGACCGCCTGCTCCGCGGCCCGCTGCCGGTCGAGGAAGCGCTCGCCATCGCGAAGCAGATCTGCGAAGCGCTCGAAGCCGCCCACGACAAGGGTGTCGTCCACCGCGACCTGAAGCCTGCCAATGTGAAGATTCCGGGCACCGTCAAGCTGCTCGACTTCGGCCTCGCGAAGATGCTGGAAACGGCAGAACCCGGGGGCGCGGACGCGCTGCTGACGAACTCGCCGACCATGCTGGGACAGACGACGGCTGGAGTGATCCTCGGGACGGCGGCGTACATGAGTCCCGAACAGGCGCAGGGGAGACGGCCGACCGCCAGACGGACGTGTGGGCATTCGGGTGCGTGCTCTACGAGATGCTGACTGGTGCGCCCGCGTTCGGTGGCAACACTGTCGTGGAGATCCTCAGCCGCGTGCTGCGGACCGATCCGGACTGGGCAGCGCTGCCCGACACTACTCCGGCAGGCGTCAGGGCGTTGCTGAAGCGCTGTCTGCAGAAGGATCGACAGCGCCGGCTGCGTGACATCGCCGACGCGCGGTTTCAGTTCGAGGAGGCCCTGATCGAACCTGTGGGCCTCTCGCCCGCCGCCAGTCCACGGTCCGCCCACGCCGCGTCATTCAGGTCGCGTCTGCTGATGATTGCATCGCCGCTGGCCGCGCTCCTGATCGGGGCCGTCGCAGCCGCGCTGTACTTCGGCCGCTCGCCCGCTGCTCCCCCCGAAATGCGTCTTCAAATCGTCACGCCATTTACCGACGATGTGACGTCGTTCGCCATCTCGCCTGACGGCCAGAAGATCGTGTTCCGTGCTGTGACGGATGGAATCGGCCGACTGTGGCTCCGATCGTTCGACTCCGAGACGGCCGAGCCGCTCGCAGGAACCGAAAACGGTACGCGTCCTTTCTGGCCCTAAGCCTTGAGCCCTGAGCCTTGTTGCGGATCAGGAAAACGGGCCGCTCGAAAACACGCGCAGGAGCGGCACGCTGTTTTGGGTTTCCGGTAAAGCCTGCGGGAGGCCGCCGAGTTCTCGAAGCGTGCAGGCGACGTAATAGCGCGCCATGTGTTTCCGCCAGATCGGAACGAAATCCGACGTGTCGAGGGGCTTCGCCGGGGAGTAGGCCGCCTCTGCGGCAGCGTGAATCGTTTCTTCGGTCAGTTTCTTCCCGACAATCGCCTGCTCGGAAAGCGTCACCTCAATGGGATGGGAACCGACGCCTCCCAGGACGATTCTGGCGTGCTCGACCGTCCCATCGTCCGTCATACGCAGGCAGGTGGCCACGCCGAGGACCGGGAAGTCGAACGCGCCGCGGCGGCGAAGCTTCCAATACGTTGCGCGCCAACCGTTCGTCGGCGGCAGGTGGATCTCGGTCAGCAGTTCGTCGGATCGTTTATTGAGGTGGTGGATTCCATCGTCGTTATACAGCTCCGCCGCCGGCAGCAGTCTTTCGCCTGCACTCGAAACCAGCTTCACCTTCGCTCCGATGGCTGCCATCACCGGAGCTGAGTCGCTCGACTGCGCCGCCCAGCACCGCGGGCTGGACGGAGCCACCCAGCAGGTGTCGCCGTCCTTCTTCATGCAGAAGTTGATGCCCTTCCGCCATTCGTAGTTCTGGTTGTAATAGCTGCAGCGCGTATCGAGCAGCAGGTTTCCTCCGATGCTGCCCATGTTGCGCAGCAGCGGCGTGGAGATCAGCTCGGCGGCTTTCGAGACAACCGGGTAGGCGTCCTGGATGCGCCGGTCCTCTGCGACCTCGGACAACGTGAGGCCGGCCCCCAGGACCATTCCCTCCGCAGGCTTGCCCGTGGTGGTACGCAGCGCGTCGAGGTGCGCCAGCCCGATGACCACCTTCGGTGTCTGCTGGCGCCGCTTCATGTTGGGATAGAGGTCCGTGCCGCCCGTCACGAACTGGCCTTCGGGTCCAGCGTCCGCCATCATGCGGATCGCCTCGGCCACGGATTTGGGTCGCAGATAGCGAAATCTGGGAAGTCTCAGCATTCTTTTATGCGGCTCGTGCTTATGCCAGAACAGGCTGGCGTTCTACCGCCTTGCCGTCGCCGCCTTCTCCCGGCGTCGGCACGAAAATCGAGGGGGGCATTTCGCAGCGCGGGAATCTGGTCGGCCCGTATCTGCCTTCCTGCCCCTTGGCTTTCGCCCGGATCGCTTTCAGCACCTTATCGGGCGTCAATGGAACCTCGTCGATGCGAACTCCTACCGCGTCGTAGATCGCGTTGGCGATCGCAGGCGCAACGGGCAACTGTGGTCCCTGTCCGGCTTCCTTCGCCCCGAACGGACCGTTTGGATCGGGGTCTTCTACCAGATAGGTAATGACGTCGCTCATCTCCATCGTGGTGGGGCTCTTGTACTCGAGGAAAGATGGGAACTTCTGAACCATGTTGCGGTTCCCGCGGTACGCCATCTCTTCCATCATGGCTTCCCCGAGGCCCATGTAGACGCTGCCCTCTATCTGCCCCAGTGCCACGACGGGGTTGATGCACTGGCCGATGTCGTGACCGATCCAGATGCGCGGAACCACGACGATGCCAGTCTCAGGATTGACCTCCACTTCGGCCACGGCTGCAGAATAGCTGTACGCGGGCGACGGACCGATTGTGGATCCCTTGAACTTTCCAGGAACGCGCGCTGGCGTGTAGGAGCCGACCGTCCCGAGCGTGCCGAACTTCGCCTCGGCCAGCCACACGGCCTCTACAAAGGTCACCCCTTTTTCCGGATTCTCACTGTCGAAGACGCGGCGATCTGCCAAGAGCAGCCGGTCGGCTGGAACCTCGAGTTTTGCCGACACCGCCTGGACCAACATCTCTTTCGCCCGCTGAGCGGCCTGGATGGCGGCGTTACCCGTCATCAAGGTGACGCGGCTGGAGTAGCTGCCGAGATCCACGGGAGTCAGGTCGGTGTCGGCGGTGACGACGCGGATATCGAAGGGATCGATGCCCAGCACTTCGGCAATGATATAGGCCAGAATCGAATCGGAACCCTGACCGATCTCGGCGGAGCCGCAGAAGACGGTCACGAGTCCGCTGCGATCCAGCTTCAACTGCACGCCGGAGTGCGGCAGGTTGTTCCAATAGATGGCCGTGCCGGCCCCGGTCATGAAGCCGCTGCACGCCAGCCCGACCCCTTTTCCGTAGGGCAGCTTGCGGAACCGGTCTTTCCAGCTGGAGCCTTCCACGACCTTGTCGATGCACTTGCCCAGGCCTATGGTGCCGACGCGAAGCCAATTCACCGTCAGCGAATTGGGCGGGACCAGGTGCTTCTTCCGCAATTCGGCGGGGTCCATCCCCAACGTCTCCGCGATCTTGTCCATCTGCACTTCCTGGGCGAAGCGCGGCTGAACGGTGCCGTGTCCCCGTTTCGGGCCGCACGGCGCTTTGTTGGTGAACACGCGGACGGCTTCGAACTTGAAGCGCTTGATCTCGTAAGTCGTCGGTTGCAGCACGCCGGTATAGAAGGTACTGGCCACGCCGTGGCCTCCGTAGGCCCCGCCGTCCAGGATCGTGCGATGGTGCATGGCCGTGATCGTGCCGTCCTTCTTGAACCCGGTCTTGGTGCTCATGAGGACTGGATGCCGGCCGCGATGGCAATAGAAGACCTCCTCCCGCGTGAGGCAGATCTTGACGGGGCGTCCCGTGATCATCGCCAGCTTCGACACGATGATTTCGTGGTTGAACGGATCGCACTTTCCCCCGAAGCCGCCGCCGTTGGTGACGGCGATGACGCGAACATCTTTCTCCGGCAGCCCCAGCGCTTTGGACAGCGACTTGTGCAGATAGTGCATGTCCTGAGTGCACGTCCAGAGCGTGACCTTGCCGTCGGGGCTGCACTGGGCCACGCTGGCGTGTTGCTCCAACGCTAGATGAGTGCTGCCCTCGTAAAAGGTGATGTCTTCCCGGACGAAGTCGGCCTCGGCAAAGCCTGCTTCCACGTCGCCGAATTCATAGACCTGTCTCCGATGGATATTGCCGAAATCCCCGTAGTCATGAATGCGAGGCTCGCTCGTTTCGATCGCAGCCTCGATCGACGTGATGGTCGGGAGGGGTTCGTACTCGACGTCGATCAAATCCATCGCCTCGGTCGCCACATCTTCGTCCACAGCGGCGATTGCGGCCACCGGGTCCCCGATCATGCGGACCTTGCCAACCGCCAGAGGGTATTCGTCCTCGCTGACCGGTAAAGCGCCGTAGCGAATCGTCAGGTCTTTTCCGAGGAGCACCACCTTGACGCCTGGATAACTCTCCGCCCTGGAGGTGTCGATCTTCAGGATGCGGCCGTGCGGAATGGTGCTGCGCAAGATCTTGGTGTGCAGCATGCGGGGGAACACGAGGTCGTCGGCGTACTTCGTCTGACCGGTGACCTTCGAGTGCGCGTCCACCTTGCGGTAGGGCTTTCCTACGACGCGCAGATCGTTTCGTTTGCCGTTAGCGCCAGCCATAGATACTCTCGCTGCGGGGTTCCGCCGGCTTGCCGGCCATGCGTGCGGCGGCCACCTCCACCGCTTCGAAAATCTTGATGTAGCCCGTGCAGCGGCAGATGTTACCGGCGAGAGCTTCCTTGATCTGCTCGCGGGAAGGATTCGGGATTTCCTCCAGCAGCGCTTTGGCCGTCAGAAGAATTCCCGGCGTGCAATATCCGCACTGGGCCGCTCCGAGCTCCGCGAATGCCTCCTGCAGCGGATGGAGCTTGGTCCCCTCAGCCATGCCTTCGACCGTGGTGACCTCGTGTCCTTCCACGGCGACCCCGAGCGCCAGGCAGGACAGCACCGGACGACCATCCAGCAGCACGGCGCAACATCCGCACTCCCCGAGCTCGCAGCCATGTTTGGTGCCGGTTAGCGCGAGGTCTTCGCGAAGGACTTCCAGAAGCGTCTTATGAGGAGCAAACGCCACCTCGACCGGCTCGCCATTCACACGCAGGGATATATGCGCCTTTGTCAGCTGGGTATTGGCTTTCTTCTTCGCGGCTTTCGGTTTCCTTGCCGTTGGACTCACGCGTTCCGACCTCCTGGCGCATCTGACCGGGATATTACCACCGTTGCCGACTTCCGGGCACCAAACGGGCCTCGGCCCGATCGTTCCTGGCCGTTGCGACAAAAGATTGGACGTAGGTTGAGGTTTTTTCCGTACTTCTGATAGATTCTTCCCCTTTACGGACCGCAACCAGTGGTCATTCATTCCCCCCAGTGCGCGGCGGAACAGGGGGACGAAGGGTGGACCGTGTCTGAGAAGGTCAAGACAATTGCTGAAGTGGTGAAGACAATTCCCGACGGCTCCCACCTCGCGTTAGGGGGCTTTGCCATTGCCCGCAACTCGATTACCGTCGCCCACGAACTGATCCGCCAGCAAAAGAAGAATCTGGTGCTCTCGCAGAGCGTCGTGGGTCTGGAAACGGATCTGCTGGTCGGGGCCGGGCTGGTCAGGCGGCTGATCATGGGCGGCGGCTCGCTCGACCGGTTTGGGCCCGTGCACTGTGTGAACCGGGCGCGCGAGGCGTCGCGGGAGTTCGCCCACGACTACAGCAGCCTCTCGATCACCTTCCGTTATCTTGCCGGGGCGCTGGGCATTTCCTTTATTCCGATCAAGTGTCTGCTGGCTTCCGAGATTCTGGAGCGGCTGGAGGCGGGGTCGGCGGCCGAAGACGTGCGGCGAATGAAGTGCCCTTTTACCGGTGAGGAATACCTCCTGATGCGGGCTTTGAATCCCGATGTTTCGTTCGTCCACGTTCAGATCGCGGACCGCGATGGGAACTGCCAGATCGACGGGCCCACCTGGTCGAATGAGGAGCAGGTCAAGGCCGGCAATCGCGTCGTCATCGTCACCGAGGAGTTGGTGCCGACCGAAGTCATCCGGCGCTCGCCGGAGCGGACCATCATTCCTGGCCACCGGGTCGAGGCCGTCATACACCAGCCGTTTGGCGGACACCCAACCGGCGTATTCAATTGCTACGACTACGACGCGGAACACTTGAAGCTCTATGTGAATCACTCCAAGCGCGCAGAGACGTTTCCCGAGTACGTCAAGAACTACATTCTCGGCACCAAGGACCACTGGGAATATCTGGAGAAGGTGGGCGGCGCGAAACGCATGAGCGAACTGAAGGCCGTGCAGATTCAGGGTTACTAATCGCGGGCCAGTCCGCGGGGTGGCTGGCGTGTTGGCTTAAGGCTCAAGACTCAAGGCTGATGCATGAGCCATACGACATGAGCCATAAGACTTGAGCCCTAAGCCCTTGTCAACAGAACTCGGGAGACGAACGATGCCAGAAGTCATGCCGGAAGTCCAAGTCCGCGCCACCGAGATCATGGCGGCCGCCGGAGCCAGAGAGCTCCATGACGGCGAGGTCGCCGTTGTCGGGATCGGCCTGCCGCAGGTCACAGCCATGCTTGCCAGGCGGACCCACGCGCCCACGCTGACCACGCTTCTCGAAATCGGCGTGATCAACATGGACCCCAAAGACACGCCGGTCGGCCTCGCCGACTCCCGAAGTTTCTATCGGGCGACCTGTTGGAGCGGCTTTCTCGACATCATGGGCATGAACCTGCATCGCGGTGTAGTGGATGTGGGTTTTCTCGGGGCGCTCGAGATCGATCGCTACGGCAACATCAATACGACCCTCTTGAAAGACGAGGCCGGGAAGGTCCGCTATTTCAACGGCAGCGCGGGCGGAAACGACGTGGCCTCGCTGGCCAAGCGCGTGATGATGATCCTGCGGCACGACAAGCGCAAGCTGCTGAATGCAGTCGCCCACCTCACGAGTCCCGGCTTTGTGGGCGGAAAGAGCCGCCAGGAGCTGGGCCTACGCGGAGGAGGTCCACACCGCGTCATTACAGACAAAGCCGTCCTCGGATTCGATTCCGTCACTCGTTCGGCGACGCTGCTCTCACTGCATCCGGGGATTCAGTTGGATGACGTCGTGGCCAGTACGGGTTTTCCCCTGCAGACTCCCAAGCAGATTCCCCTGACGCCGCTTCCGACCGCAGAGGAGTTACGCCTCCTGCGGGAAGAGATCGATCCGAATCGTGTCTACATAACGTAACGCCCTTTTGCGTCCCCGCGCTGATCTGCGATCGAGAGTGCTGATCTGCCATCGAAAGTGAGGAGCGATCGTGATCTACGACATCGAGTTGAACTCTGCCGCTCATTATCCCGTTGCGGGAATCGTGGAATTGTCTCCACTGATCGAGCAGGCCGGCTTTGGCGCCTTCTGGAAGGGCGAATCAAACAGCACCGACCCGCTGATTCTGCTTTCGGGCATTGCGGCGCGCACCAAGAAGCTCAAATTGGGGACGGCCATCTATCACATCTACGGCCGCAGTGCGGTCACTCTGGGAGTCCAATCCGCCACCCTGCAGGACCTCTCGGACGGGAGACTTCTGTTGGGGCTCGGCGTCGCCAACAAGACCATTGCCGCCTGGCACGGAGGCACGTTTGACCGCCCGTTGCGTCGCGCTCGCGAATACATAGATATCGTTCGGATGACCGCCGCCGGAGAGCGTGTCGAATACCAGGGCGAGATTTATTCGACGGGGCAGCGGTTCCAGCTTTCCTGGAAGCCCAGCCATCCGTCCTTTCCCATCTATCTGGCGGGTCTGGGTCCGCAGATGACCGCGCTGGTCGGGAAAATCTCCGATGGAGTGTTCATCAACATGGCCACTCCGGCGACCATTCGTGAGATTGCCAGCCGCGTTCGCGCCGGAGCTGTGGAAGCGGGCCGCGATCCGAGCAAACTCGAAATCATCAGCAAAGTGCGCGTGTCGCTGCATCCTGACCGGGCCGTGGCCCGCTCGCGCCTGCGCCAGGTGCTGACGTTCTACAACATCGCCGACCACTATCGCGACATGCTCAAGGCCTCGGGATTCGAAGCCGAGGTGAACGAGATTCAGGAAGCCTTCAAGGCGGGCGGGTTCAAGGCGGCCGCGGCGAAGATGACCGATGCCTACATGGACAAGCTGCCGGTGATTCCGGCGACTTCCATCAGCGAGATCAAGGAAAGGCTGAAGCCCTTCGCAGAAGCGGGCGCCACCCGGCTGATCGTCCCTTACGTCCCCGTGTCCGAGCCGGTCATCGAAGACGCCCGCCGGTTCGTCGAAGCGTGGGGAAATTCATAAACCCATCCGAGAATTCTGCATTTAATAAACGAAACGAAAACCATTGGAAGGGAGCTTGATTAATGAGAGAGAGAATCAGCTACTACAGCGACGGCCTGAAACTGTCCGGATTACTTTCCACGCCTGACAATTCCCAAGGAAGACGTTTTCCTGCTGTCGTGCTCGTGCCAGGTTTCATGAGCACGGCGGATGCTTTCTTTCCTGGGTTCGCTGAAGAGTTGAAGGCAGGTGGCTTTGTATCCTTAACGATGGATTTCAGAGGATTCGGAGAGAGCGAAGGCGTCCGCGGCGAGGTCATTCCATACCTGCAGATCTATGACGCTAGTAACGCCATATCCTATTTGCAATCAAGACCAGAAGTTAACCCTGACAAAATCGCCATATTAGGTGTCAGTTTGGGAGGAGGAGAAGTAGCATACATAGCAGCTCGAGACCGACGAGTGAAGTGTGTTGCCTCAATGGTCTTGGTCGGTGATGGCGAGCGGAGGATGCGAAGATTTCGAACCGAGCAGGAGTGGGAAACTCTAATGCAAAAAGTTCAAGAGGACAGGATAAACAGGGTTTTGACTGGCAAGTCCAAAGACTTCCATGGGTTTTTGAACCAGGGAACCGATTCGGTACTGATAATGCCTCCTGATCTGAGCTCTTCCTTGAAGGATGCTGAACAGGTGGAAAAGGAAAAAGGCAACAGAACAACTCTGGCAACCGTTGATGGGTGGCTGGACTACAAGCCGGAAGAGATTATTGACAAGGTGTCTCCAACACCAATTCTCTTCGTTCAAGCTGAGAATGACGTGCTCGAAGCTGATGACGCTGACATTTTGTATCGTAAGGCCAAGGAACCGAAGAAGCTCTTCACTCTAAAAGGCGGCGTGCACTTCGACGTGTATGGGAAGAGGACAAGTGAAGCTATGAAACCGGTCCTCGAATGGTTCAAACAGTACCTTCAATGAATCAAATGCAGAGACGATGACGCCGCTTTTCAGCCGCATGCAGCCGCCCACAAGAGAGTCGGGATCGGATTCGGCCATACCGATTTCTTCGAACTGTTGCCGCTCGCCAAACTGGCCAAAAAGCTTGGAGTCCGGGCCACTCTGGACCACCCGCTGCTGGAACTGAACAAGCTGCTGCTCGACGAGATGATGCAGCTTGCCGATTTGGGCGTCTACGTGGGCACGTACTGCTTCATTCGCGCGTTGCTGGCCTTCGGGATCGACGAGAAAGCGGTCAAGATCATGCTGCACGACAACCCGGCCAAGCTGATGTACCTGGACTGAACAACCCGCAACTTACAACCCGCAACGTTCAACTGATTGGCCAGTTGTGAGTTGTGAGTTGTGAATCGTGCCTCGGGAACGGTGACGTTGGTAGAATGCATGACGTAGCGGCGCAGGAGAAGTGGCCAGAACAACCGCTGCGCCGGCGGCGAATGCCGCGATTCGAAGTAGAGGCGGATCTTCTGGTCCGCCTGGGAGGAACGCTGATGCACGCACGCGCATGGATACTCATCATCGGCGGCGTACTGGTGATCTCCGCGACCGTGAAGTCCCAGACCGTGCTCCCATCGCCGACGCCACGGGAGCCGTCGTGGGCATTCCCGGTGCAGGAAGGATCGCTGCCGGCCGAGTCGCCCGAGCCGAAGACCATCCCGGGCAGCACGAAGAAGTACACGACGAAAGAGATCGACGACCTCAATGCGCCCCCGGACTGGTTCCCCGATCAGCATCCCCCCGCGCCTGAGGCGGTCATGAAGGGACGAACCGGGGCGCTGGCGTGCGGCGGCTGCCACCTGATGTCGGGCCTTGGCCACCCCGAGTCGGCCGATATCACGGGCTTCACGGCAGCGTACTTCATTCAGCAGATGCAGGACTTCCGGAGCGGCGCCCGGAATGACTTCGCGGCGCGGATGAACCCGTTCGCGAAGGCGCTCTCGGAAGACGAAACCAAACAGGTGGCCGAGTACTTTGCCTCGCTCCCGCGCCGCAAAACCGGGCGCGTCGTCGAGGCGGCGATGGTGCCGAAGACGTTCGTCGGTCAGGGGCGCATGCGCTTCGTCGACCCCAAGCAGACGGGCATGGAGCCGATCGGCAACCGCATCGTCACGGTGCCCGAGAACGAGGAGTTCGCCCGGTGGCGCGATCCCAGGCCCAGCTCGGGGTTTGTGTCGTATGTGCCTCCGGGGAGTATCAAGCGGGGGCAAGTGTTGGCCGCGACCGGCGGCCCGGGGAAGACGATCACCTGCTCGTTCTGCCACGGCGACGGACTGAAGGGGCTCGGCAACGTGCCGCGCATCGCGGGGCTGCACCCGATCTACGTCGCGCGGCAGCTCATCATCTTCAAGGAAGGGCTTCGCAACGGTCCCGACGCGGCGCTGATGAAGAAGCCGGTCGGGCAGTTGACGGAAGCCGACATCATCGACCTCTCCGCGTATGTAGGGTCTCTCAATCCGGAGTAACGGAAACTCCCCATCTCCAACCCCCAAGAGCCTCCGGTGTTCTTGGGGGTTGGGCTTATGAGCGGCGATTCGATTATTTCGATCCACAGCTGGCGTCGGCGTACGGGCGCCTTGCGGCGCCTTCGCAATTCATGCGTCCCGCGCGAGATCTCGTCGACCTGCTCGACCTGTCGATGGGCGCGAGAATCCTTGACGTCGGTAGCGGCACAGGTGTCGTGGCTGCGGCTCTTGCACACGCGATCGGCGCCAGCGGACGTGTCGTCGCCGTCGATCCCTCAGCAGCGATGCTGTCCGCCTCCCGCCTTCAGCCGTCCTATCATCGAGTCGTTGCGCGGATGCCTGGTCTTCCGTTTCCGGACGCGTCGTTTGATGCCGTGGCCGCCGGATTCGTGATCTCGCACCTTGCGAGTCACGTCGACGGTCTGACAGAGATGGTCAGGGTCTGCAAGTCGGGCGGGCGCGCTGGCGTCACCGCCTGGGGCACCCAGCCCAATCCGGCGGGCACCTTGTGGAAGGAAGTCGCGACGACGATTGAGGGCGGCGAGCGTTTGACGGAGGTGTTCCGCGGCACCGTCCCCTGGGGCGCCTGGTTGTCTCGCCCTGCCAATCTCGAGTACGCGTTGCGTGAGGCACGCTTGATCCACGTGACAGTCGTCGCGCGCGACTTCGTCGTGTCCGTTGCCGTGGCGGACTGCCTCGCCATGAAGGGCGCGACGGTTGAAGGCACGCTCCTTTGGCGTATGCTCACCGCCGAGCGCTGGGATCGGTTCACGCATGCGGTGATGGAGGCATTTCGAACCCGGTTCGGTGACGTCGTCGAGTTCACGCGAGACTTTCTCATCGGCCTCGGCACCAAACCATGAGACAGCAACTCTCAAGTTTCAACTCTCAAGTCTCAACTTTCAATTGGTTGACAGTTGAGACTTGACGGTTGAGAGTTGTGAAGCGTGTTTTACCCTGCCAAGTCGTCCCCTGATATTTCCTATCGTCCGATATCATCAATGCCCCAGGCTGCGCTCCATTTCGTTGTCCATCTGCTTGCGCAACTCGCCGAGCCGGCCCGCGTAGCCTTCGAGCGCGCGGTCGAGTTCGTCCCGCGGACTCCACGTCGGCACGCGTGACGGGCGCCCGTCGGTGTCCAGCGCGACGAACACGATCACGCAGTAGCCAGTGCGGCGCTTATCGGTGCCCTTCGGATCGCCGGCGTACACGTCCACGGCGATGTCGAGGCTGGTCCGGCCGGTGCGAATCACGAGCGCGCGGACCTCGACGAGTTCTCCGACGTGAATCGGTCCGAGGAAGTGCAGACCACCGACGTACACCGTGACACAGTAGCTCCCGGTCCATCCCGCTGCGCAGCTGTAGCCGGCCTGATCCATCCACTTCATCACCGCGCCGCCGTTCACCTTGCCGCCGAAGTTGACGTCGCCGGGCTCTGCGAGGAACCTGAGTGTCACACCGCGCTGCCGATCCATGAACTCCTCCTGGGTGGAGACCATTGTTACTCCAGCTCCTGCAGGCTGCAAACGCGCGCGAGCTTGATCGTACGTGGGGCGGACCTTATCTTGTAGGACGGACCTTATAGGGTCCGCCCTCGACGGACAGCAACAACTGAATGTGAGTGGCGGGATTGCCGGGGACTGCCTCGACGAACTATGAGCAACCGGGAAGATAGGTAACACCGTTAACCGGGAACATGGGTAACACCGAGTTGCCCTGTCCGCAGCGCTGTCCGTTCGTCTGTCGAAGGGGGAAGAGCTGAGCAGCGACCGAGAACGGGGGTTATGTGAACTTGCAGACCGCCCTATACGGCCTATCGTCACCTACATGTGGCGGGCGACGCCTGATGGAGGAACGGTCATGACGTTGAGAAACCGAGGGACGCCGAGCGGGTTCCCGCGATGGGTCGCGCCGTTGATGAGTCTGGCGATCCGTCGAGCGAATCGCCAGGACCTCTAGCCAAGCTGAAATCATTGCTGGAATCTCATCGCGCCACGCCGCTGTGAAACCTGCGGTGGCCTCGACGGCGCTTCGAGGCTCTACGGGCACCCGTCGCCAGGTGCCCGCAGGGTCCCCCACACACTGACGAGGAACGTGAACGGCTGCCTGGTCCGCAGGTACACGGTGAAATCGAAACTGATGGTCGTTCCTGGCGCGACTGCAACCGATGGGTGCGCGACGGGGTAGCCTAACGAGCCCTGGATCTCTATATCTCCAGGCTCCACGACCCGGATGGCCTGCAGATGATTCCCGCTGGAGAGTTCGACTACCTGGAAGAACGGGTCGCAGATCGCGAATCCGCTGGAATTCTCGAACGCTGCGGTCACGACGAACGTGCCTGCCGGATAGGTGGCCGACACCGGGCTCGGATCGAACGACGTCACGAGATCGTCTTCGCGAAGTCGAACCCAGGCGTTGACATTCGTCACCGGGACGTCGGTGGCCGCTCCGGCCAACTTGACAACAAAGGCGTCCCCGATGCTTCCTGCTGCTGGTTGCATCGCATGGAATGTGGGCCAATCGAGGGAAAATGTCGTGCCCGTCACGAACGCGGCGCCTGCGCGGTCGAGCGCGACGCTGGCGCCGTAATCGAAGGCAGCCCCGCCCAGGCCAGCAGAATAGACGATTGCCGCGCCGTCGGGTGTCAGTCTCGTGACGAAGATCTCCTGACTCCCGCCTCTCGCTGGCTGCGTTGGGTGCACGAGGAGGAAATCCCCGCCGAACTCGCCGGCCACCACTGCGGAGCCGTCGGAGTCCACCGCAATACCCGTGCCCCTATCGGGGCCACTCCCTCCCAAGTACGTTGCGTAGACGAGCTCCGCGCCAACTGCATTTAGCTTCGCGACGAACGCATCACTGGAGCCGGCGAGTTGCGCTTGAAGCGTCGTCCTCATCGGAAAATCCGGCGAGCCTGTCCCCCCGGTCACATAGGCGCTTCCAACGGCGTCGACTGCAATGTCGGCGCCGAATTCGGTGAGGCTGCCCCCAAGGTACGTCGCATAGGTGAGCGCCGTGCCATCGGCCGCCAGCTTTGCCACGAAGACGTCACCGTCTCCGGCATACGTCGGTTGCAGCGGACGCTCGGTGGGAAAATCCGGCGACTCGGTGATCCCCGTGATGTACGCTGAGCCGCTCGCATCGACGACGATGGCCAACGGATTGTCCGGTTCGCTTCCCCCGAGATATGTCGCGTAAACGAGGCTCGCCCCATCCGGCGAGAGCTTCGCCACGAACGCATCGCCCTCCCCCGCGTGCGCCGGTTGGAGAGGGGACCTTGTCGGAAAATGGGACGACGACGTTTGACCAATGACGTACGCCGCACCGGCAGTATCGACGGCGATGTCGGGAGCACCTCCTTCGTCACCGTCTCCGCCGAGGTACGTGGCATACACGATAGTGCCATCAGGTGCCATTTTCACGATGAACGCATCGTCGTCGCCTCGAATCGCTGGTTGGAACGCGGCCGTCGTCGTGGGGAAGTCGGGCGAGTAGGTCCACCCCGCGAGATAGGCAGCACCAGAGGCGTCCACGACGATTCCGCCACCGAGATCGCCGTCGCTGCCGCCGATGTAGGTGAGATAGGCCAGGGTGGTGCCATCTGGCGTGAGCTTCGCCACGAACGTATCGCCGTTGCTGTCCGGGTCACCTGGCGAGCCGAGTGGAAAGTCTGGCGAGACAGTTACGCCGGTGACATAGGCCGCACCAGTGGCATCGACGGCAATGTCCGAAGCGGCGTCATAATCGTTCCCACCCAGGTAAGTGGAGTAGCTCAGGACAGGATCGATGACCAGCGGGAGGGCGGCATCGTACTGATCCACCTCGAAGCCGACCAGGTGCTCTCCTCGTTGCAGGTAGCGGCCCGTAACTGACTGCCGACTCCCGTTGCTCTCCTGGTACATCAGCGGCTTCTCAAATCGAACCGATCCGTAGCCGGTGGACAGGACGAGATTTCCATCACCATCGAGCCGCGTGCTGTCCGCGCCCTCGAACGAGAGCGCGATGGCGCCGGGATTGGACCCTGGCGCAACGACGAAGTCGTACTCGAGTCGGCCGCTGTTCCCGTAGTAGACGAGATCGATCCCCGGATACACCTCGCGGTACATGACCTTGTCATACGCAGGCACACCCGTACGCCAGGCCTTTTCGTTCTTGCCCCGGAAATAGTTGATCTGGCCGCCCAGACGTGCCTGTCCAACCCCCTGCGGATCTGCGTTGGCTCCAAGAAGCTTCATCCGGAAAGAGGGGACCGCGGCATCAGTGACTGCGGACCAATGGTCCGCTGGCGCCGTAGTTTCGCGTGTGCGGCCGTCCGAGCGGACCGATCTAAAAGTGAACACCGCTTCACCGCGAGCGAGGAAGATCAGGTGTCCCGAACCGCGAGCGAGGAACTCAACGTCGCTGTCGGTCTGGCCCACGTTCGCCTCGAAGTGCAGCGGCAGCCCACGGGTCCCGGAGGTTCTGGCGAAACGCGCCTGGGACACGGATCCAGCAGGCCGACCGGAGACCCATGGCTGTTCCTGAACTTCGAAGTCACGAGAGGAGGCTGAACCGACGCCAACAGCGCGGGCTGCATCAGCGGACGGAACGACTTGAACGACTTGAACGAGCAGCAGGGGGAAAAGACACCACATCCTCATACATTCCTCCGTGTGACCAAGGGTGCCGACACCTTCCCGAAACTTATCGAAGGTCTGAGAACGCTCGTCTTTGGTCCACGGCCCGTCGATCTTCGAGCAACGCCAATGTGGCGGACATCACGAACGCTGTCGCCGGCGCGCGGTCGTGAAGAAAATGATCAGGGCGATGAGTACTATGCCGATGCCGCCTGTCATCAGCCAGGCGCTCCCGGTGCTCGAAGTCTCGCTCTCCGTGGTTGCAGCGGGGGCGGTAGCTGGTTGCCCAGCAGCGGGGGCGCCGGCTGGTTGCGCAGCGGCGGCCGGGGCCCCGCTTGCGGCCGGGGCCGAGCTCGAGGGTGGCTGCGTACTCGCGGCCCCGGGTGGCGCGGTCGGCGCAGGCGTCGGAGGAGCCGGCGAGGAAGTAAGGAGTGCCTCCACGTCCCGTTCGGTTACCACCTTCGGTGGACCTGCCGTGATGATCGTAGCGGACAGCCTGTCCCCCTCGCGAAGGTCGGCGACCGTGACAGGTTTGCCGTCCCTGACGATCTTGATGCCGCGTTTTTCCACATCGCCTTCGGAGTACATCTGAAGACCGTTGGGGCCGCGCACGACGATCGAGTTGCCCATCTTCCTGAAGACCTCTCCGTTGCGGACCTCCGTCACGGTGACCGGCGTCACCGTCGTCGTGGTCGTGATCGTCGCCGTGCCTTTCATCCCTGGCTTCAATTCGTTGACGGTGACGCCCTTTCCATCGACCACCAACCGGAAGTCCGCTGGCACGGTGATCTCTTGCGCGCCCTGCGGGCCCCGGACGACGACTCTGTTGCCGTCCACCGACACGACCTCGAACTGCTTGATCTCAGTGGTTGTCGTCTGCTGCGCCGATGCGGTACCAACCACGAGGCAAAGAACGAAAATGGCACCAACCGCGCAAGACCTCGCTCTGTTGCGTTCCATCGAAGCCCCCTTTTGCTGCTGAGTGCGTTGGCGAGCGCGTGACGTGCGCCCATCGACCGCGGCATTCTACCGCGCCGTCGCTCGCGGCGTGGATTGTAACGTTTGTCCAGGCGGCTAGCTCAACCGGGTTTGCGACGTGCCTCAGTGTGTCCTCATGAGCCAATCCAGCCGTCGTTTGCGCATTGCGTTTGAGAGGCGGTTTGACAACTGTGAAGAACGTTCCCGCAACCTTTTCGATTTCGATGGTTCGCCAGGACCCCGCGGAAGTCATACAGTCCGCAACACACGTCGCGGTGGCCGCACTTGGCCCGGCGACTGCCGTCGCGCGCATGCGGGACCGGGCCTGGATCGCGGCACGAACGGCGACTTGGATGGCCCTCGACTGGGCCCTGGCCATCTACATCGCCTATGTCGCGCTCGTCGCCGTCGCGTGGGCGGTGCCGCACTGGTCATACATCCTTGTAGGCCACGCCGCGCTCATCGTAGGGCTGCTGTTGTTGCCTCCGCGAGGGGCGGCATGGGAGCACCCGCGCCTGGCTGATTCCCGCTGGTTGTCTTCCACAAGGTCCGTTGCGCGATTCCTGCGCTACACGTATCCGGCGTTGCTGCTGACCCCCTTCTTCGAGGAAGTGTCGCTTACGGTCAACGCCGCTGCTGCGGGCGCGCCGTACTGGTTCGAGCACCACCTGTTCAACGCTGACCGCGCGCTGTTCGGCGCCACGCCGGCCGTGCTGCTTTCGCAGGCGGGCAACCCGGTGGTCGACGAGATCATGCACGCCTTCTACTTCTCGTACTATCTCCTGATCATCGGCGGGATCGTCATCGCGTGGAACGGTGGCCGCCGCGGCCGCCTGACGCCAGGACGCGGGTTTCACACGGCGATGGCGTGCATGATGGTCGGCTTTTTCCTGTCCTATGTGTGGTACCCGTTCCTGCCCGCGCGCGGGCCGTGGGAACACTCCGAGGTCATGGCGGGCCTTCGTCCGTTTGGCGGCGGGCCATTCACCCGTGCCATCGAACTGATCATCGCGGGTGCGTCGGTCTCGGGAGGATGTTTCCCAAGCGCTCACGTCTCGGGGACGTGGGCGCTGACATTCGGTCTATACGCCACGGACCGAAAGGCCGCGCTGTGGTGGGGGCTCCTTGCGGTGGGACTGAGCGTCGCCTGCGTATATACGAGATACCACCACGCGGTGGACGTGCTTGCGGGGCTGACGGTCGCGGTCGTCGCCGCGGGGATCGGCTACGGCCTGACACGGCGCTCACCCTCTTCGTAGCCGCCAGTGCCTGTCACAGAAATCCTGCAGCAGGCCGCGTGAGGTGAGAATCGAGACAGGAACACGCTGAAGGCTTCCTCAGCCGAAGCGTCACGCAGTACGACGACGAGGACGTTGGTATCGCAGGTGAACTTCAGGCCCTTTTGCGCTCGGGTCACTTCTTGCGGGGCACACGCCGATCGCCTAAGCCGCGGCTGAGTCGTTTGTGAGGGTTGGGCCGCACTGGACGATGTCACTGGAATCGTGAGCGCGTTACGTCGGGCACACGCCGGCCAGCTTCTCAGACGGGCTCAACTTGGAGGGTCGGAATGGGGGAGGATTGTGGTGCAGACCCGACCCCTCAGCTGTCGAAGGGGGAAGGGGTGGGCAGGGACCGAGA
>Ga0247825_10000040_pt1 | contig 70765 bp, 65 predicted proteins | sample 13C_Vanillin_Day_FD_194413 | JGI IMG/M metagenome (GOLD analysis project Ga0247825, IMG submission 194413) | Soil microbial communities from agricultural site in Penn Yan, New York, United States - 13C_Vanillin_Day48 | ecosystem: Environmental > Terrestrial > Soil > Agricultural land | place...
CGCCTGATGGGCCGGCTCGAGCGAGCCGCCGCTCTGGTGGCGGATATCGAAGAGCGGCTCGCCGCGCTCGAGCCGGCCCATCAGGCGTCTCAGCGTCACGGGTACCTCGCCGGCGGCTTCGCGGGTGTTCATGATCGCCCGGTAAGCCTGCGCGATGCGTGCGACGCCCAGATCCGGCAGGAACGCGTGCTTGAGGAGGCGGCCGCTGTACGACTGGAACGCGGCCAAAGAGCTGAACTCCGGATCGAGGCGGCGCACGAGGCTTTCCAGCTCGGCGAAAGCTCGCATCAGCATCGTGGTCTCGCGCAGCAGGCGCACATGGTGCGTGCGCCCCAGCCCGATGAACTCTTCGAGGATGGCGCCGAACGATTGGCGGCCCAGACCGGATTCGCGGTGGTACCGGTCCAGCGCGTTCGACAAGTCGCGGGTAAAGGCCGCACGGTCCACCTCGCGCGTCGCGCCGCCCATTCCCAGGTACGCGCTCGCGACCCACGAGGCGTCGCGCGCGATCACCGCGAGGAATAGCTGGCGCAGGCTCTCCTGCACGCGGGGCGCGAGCTCGCCGAGGGCGCCGAAGTCATGGAAACAGAGGCGGCCGTCGTCCAGCACGAAGATGTTGCCGGGGTGCGGGTCGGCATGAAACACGCCATGCTCGAACACGTGCGTCAGGAACAGCCGCATCAGCGCATGCGCCGCCGGAGCCCGCAGCTCGGGCGCCGCCTGGTCGATGCGACGGCCGGGACTGTGATCCATGGTGAGGACGCGGCGGGTCGTCGCATGCCAGTAGACCCGCGGCACCAGGACCTCGGGCTCGGCCCGGTTCGTCTCGGCGAAGCGCTCGCAATTGTGCCCCTCGTGCTCGAAGTCAAGCTCGGTGCGCAGCGTAGCGGCGAACTCCTCGACCAGCTCGGGAAGATTGAAGGCCCTCAGCGACGGCAGCGCAGCCGAAGCGAGACGCACCAGCCTGCGAAGGACCGCGATATCGCCTTCCACCGTATCCGCGATACCGGGCCGCTGCACCTTGACGATGACGCGCGTGCCGTCGGGCAAGGTGGCGCGGTGCACTTGCGCCATGGAGGCCGCCGCCATCGGCTCGTCGTCGAAGCTTGCAAACAGCGCTTCGATCTTGTTGCCGATTTCGTCCTCCACAATGCGGCGAGCCTGCGCTGCAGGGAACGTCGCGACATGGTCCTGCAGGCTGCGCAGCTCCGAAACCAGCGCCTTGGGGAAAAGATCCTCGCGCTGCGACAGCATCTGGCCGAACTTGACGAACGTCGGGCCGAGCTCCTCGAGCGCCTCGCGCAGGCGCACCGCATCCGTCGTGGCCGGCCCGGACGCCGGCTGCTCATGGCCGGGGAAACCCAGCTTCCCGGCGAGGTGGCCCCAGCCCTTGGCGGCAGCGATGCGCGCAATGGCGGCGAGCCGGGTCGCCTCACCAGCACGCTGCGTGGCGGGTGCCTCCATCCTCATGTTCCGGCTCATCGTTAGATCCGTGGTAGAGATGAAACGCTCGTTCCGGTAGAAGGATTTGATTTGCGTCAAATCAAGGTTCGATGCGGGTTACCAGGTAGGCGCTGCCCTCCTTCTCCGCGCGGAACTTCACTTTGTCGCCGGCCTTCACCTTGTCGAGCAGCGCCGGGTCCTTCACCTGAAAGACCATCGTCATCGCCGGCATGTCGAGGTTGGCGAGCGGGCCGTGCTTGATGGTGATCTTCTTTGCGTCCTTGTCGACCTTGCGGACTTCGCCCTCGGACAGCGGCTGGGTCTGCTGCGATGTACTCGCTGTCGGCTTGTGGTGGGCCTCGTCTGCGTATGCAGCGGGCATTGCAAGCGCCGCGGCCAGAACTACTGCCTGCATGAACATTCTCATTGCTGTCTCCTTTTTGCGATTTCATGGAGTGACCGTAACCTTGCCGAGCATGCCGGCTTCGAAGTGGCCGGGGATCAGGCAGCCGTAATAGAACTCGCCGGCCCTGGTGAACTGCCAGCCGATCTCGCCGCTTTTCCCCGGCGCGACATGCGCCATGTGCGGCTCGTCGTGCTCCATGCCCGGATGCTTCCTCATGAGCTCGGCGTGAGCCTTCAGCTCGTTCAGCGTGCCGAGCACCATCTCGTGGAGCACCCGGCCTTTGTTCAGGGGGACGAAGCGGACGATCTCACCGCGCTTCACCCTGAGCTCCGCCGGACGGAAGCGCATCTGGTCGGTCATCTCGACGCGCACGGTGCGCCTCGCCTTCTTCGGGTCGGCGGCGCGGCCGAAAGCGGTTTCCTCGGCTTTCGAATAGTCGAGCGCCTTTGATTCGTGCGCCTTCTCACCATGCGCGAAGGCCAGCGGTGTCGCCGCTAATGCCGCTGCCAGAAACAGAGCTTTCATGATTCCTCTAATGTCCGACATGGCCGGAGGGCTTGCGGACCTTCATCGAAGGTTGGTCTGCCGCGGGCGGCTTGCGCTCCACGCGCATCGCCTCGCCCTTCCATTCATGAGCGACGGTACCGGCGGGGTGCTTGTACCAGCCGGGGTCCTTGTAGTCGGTGCGGGCGAGGCCTTCGCGCACCTTGACCACGGTGAACATGCCGCCCATCTCCATCGCGCCGAAGGGACCGTTGCCGCTCATCATCGGCAGCGTGTTGTCGGGCAGCGGCATCTCCATCTCGCCCATGTCGGCCATGCCGCGCTCGCCCATCACCATGTAGTCCGGCACCAGGCGCAGGATCTTCTCCGCGACGCCTCGGTGATCGACGCCAATCATGGTTGGCACGTTGTGGCCCATGGCGTTCATGACGTGGTGGGACTTGTGGCAGTGGAAGGCCCAATCGCCGGGATTGTCGGCGACGAACTCGATGGCGCGGATCGAGCCGACCGGGATGTCGATGGTGGTCTCGGGCCAGCGCGCGCCCTTCGGCACCCAGCCGCCGTCGGTGCAGGCCACCGCGAACTTATGGCCGTGGATGTGGATCGGGTGATTAGTCATGGTGAGGTTGGCGATGCGAATGCGCACGCGGTCCTCCTTCCTCACCACGAGGTGGTCGATGCCTGGGAACACGCGGCTGTTCCAGGTCCACATGTTGAACTCGAGCATCTCGGCGACCTTCGGCGTGTATGCGCCCGGCGCTATCTCATAGGCCGCCATGACGAAGGCGAAGTCGCGGTCGACCGGCGCGAGCTTCGCGTCGCGCGGGTGCACCACGATGGAGCCCATCATGCCCATCGCCATCTGCACCATCTCGTCGGCGTGCGGGTGGTACATGAAGGTGCCCGAGTGCTTCATCTCGAACTCGTAGACGAAGGTCTTGCCGACCGGGATGTGCGGCTGGGTCAGCCCGCCGACGCCGTCCATGCCGTTCGGCAGCAGGATGCCGTGCCAGTGGATCGTGGTGTGCTCGGGCAGCTTGTTGGTGACGAAGATGCGCACCTTGTCGCCTTCGACGCACTCGATCGTGGGGCCGGGCGACTGCCCGTTGTAGCCCCACAGGTTCGCGGTCATGCCCGGCGCGAGCTGCCGTCGCACCGGCTCGGCCACGAGATGAAACTCCTTCCAGCCGTTGTTCATGCGCCAGGGCAATGACCAGCCGTTCAGCGTCACCACGGGGTTGTACGGGCGGCCGGTGCTTGGATAGAGCGGCGGCGCCATCTCGGGTGTCTCACGGCTCGGCGCCTCGGGTAGCGACGCCGCGCCCGCGCGCGACACCATTGCGGCACCGAACAGCGCGGCGGCCGAGCCGCCCAGAAATGTCCTTCGCGATGTCACTTGGCTCCTCCCGTGAGCGCCATCTGGAAGTCCGATTCGGCGAGCCAGAAATCGCGCAGGCTCTCGATATACGCGTTGACCGCAGCCACCTGCTCGCGCGAGTCGGCGAGCAGCTCGAACACGCTCGCCAGCATGCCGTTGTAGCGCAGCAGCATCTCCTCCGAGATGCGCTTCCTGAGCGGCACGACCTCGTCGCGGTAATGGCGCGCCGCGTCGAACGCCGTGCGGTACGTGCCGTACGTTTCACGCACCTCGGAGCGCGCCTGGACGGCGGCTTCCAGCGTGCGGTTCACGGACTGCAGGTACAAGCGCTCGGCCTTGGCCGTGCGCGCCTGTCCGAAATCGAATATTGGGATGCCCAGCTCGATCTCCCAGCCGCGCTGCCGAGGCAACCCCGTCTCCGTGTTGCTGTGCAGCCCGAATTCCAGCAGGCTCACGAAGCGATTCACCTTGGTGAGGCCGAGCGACTCGGCAAGCGCCTCGGTCTCGCGGCGCGCGCCTTGCACATCGAGCCGCTGCGCCAGCGCCTGGGCTTCGACGTCCTCGCGTGCAGTACGCGGCTCCTTCGGCAATTCCGGCAGCCGGTCGGGCAGCTTGAACGCCAGGTCTTCGCCCCACAGCCCCATCAGGCGAACCAGCCGCTCGTGCGCCGCCCGCTCTGCCTGTTGCGCCCGCGATAGCTGCGTCGTGGCCTCGGCGTAGAAGGCCTGCTCGCGCGCATGGTCGAGCTTGGAAAAGTTACCGACCGCGGCCATGCGGCGCGCGAGCTCGGCGCTCGCTTCGGCCGCCTCTTTCACCTGCGCCGCGTACCTCGCGCTTTCCTGCGCGGCCACGGCGGAGAACCACGCCTTGCGCGCTTCCAGCGCGATGCGCAGCCCTTCCGCGGCCGCGCGCTGCTGGGCGCCGGCAAGCCGCTTTTCCTCCACGCGCACCGACAGTGGGATGGTGATCAGCCCCAGGACGTCGAAAAACACGCTGCGCTCGTACTCGGTCTCGTCGCCGCGACGCAGCCGCGCGAACGAGAAGGTCGGACCGCGCCAGCGGCTCGCCTGCACCAGATCCGCCTCGGCGATGCCGACCTCGGCGTACCCGGCCTGCAACCCGGGGTTATTGAGGAGCGCAATCTGCACCGCGCTTTCCGCGGACAGCGGCTCGCCGAGCATCTCCTTCACGCGGGCGCGCACCGAGTTCACCTCGTCCTCCGAGCGCGCCCATTTGGTCTGCGCGCCGGTGCGCTCCTGGACAGCCTGCTCGACCGCGCCGAAGCGCGCGTCGTCGCTCAGGCCGACGCAGCCGGCGACCACCGCCGCAAGCAGTGCCGCGCCGATGGCCTTCATCGACGCGTCCCCTGATGATGCCCGCCCGCAGTGGGCTTCTCTTCCGCCTGCGACGTCTCCGGTTTCTCGACGTTCTTCATGGCGCCGATATGGCCGCCGACGCGCGCCACCTCCTCGTTCACTGCGCGCCAGGACGCGATCTCAGGTTCACGGTAGGGGCGGTACTCCTCGAAGGCAGACCGGTAGATCACGGGCGGCGGTTTGGTCTCCGGCGCGCGCGGATCATTCGCATCGCCGCTCTGCGCGAAGGCAGCGCCGCCGGCCGCGGCGGCCAGCAGCAACAGCATGGTTCTCGTCATCTCACTCTCGACGTCAAAGTCGCGCACGCACGCGTGCGCAGGACGGCGGCCCTATGGGCGCGCCGCGACCGCTTCAGACGTCAGAGAGCCAGCGGCGGACGATCGAGCTTTTCCGGCAGGAAGCCGGGATGCAGATACGGCACCGCGGCGACCGCCGCGGCGGGGGAATCTTCAGGGAGGAATACCTGGGCGGCAGGCGCAATCGAGGCAGCCGCGCAGCACGCCACACAGGGCGCGCAATGCGCCGCATCCGGATCGTCGTTGTGCTGATGGGAGTGATCCGCGTCGCCGCCATGATCATGCGACGCGGGTGCGCCTGCATCATGATGGCCGGTGGCCATGCAGATGCCCGCCGTGACCGACGCCGCCCCTTGTAGCGGGATGGCGAGCGCCAGCACCAAAGCGACCAGCAGGCGGAGGATTTTGACCGGCATCAATTGAATTCTACCGTAGCGCTTCGACGCGCAAACCGCTGGGCGGGTTCCGCGCCTGGGAGCATTTCTTGCGACGGAACGAAATTTTCGGAGGCGCTATGCCACATCAACGTTCCAACCCTGCATCGATGCCTGCAACGCCTGCGCCGTCGCCTGCGACCACTGCGCCGCTGCCTGCCTGGGCGAAAAGGACGTCAAGATGCTCGCCCGCTGCATCGCGCTCGACATCGATTGCGCCGCAATCTGCCGGCTTGCCGTGAGCTACATGGGCCGCGGCAGCGAGCTCGCCGGGATGATCTGCGAAGCGTGCGCCGACGTCTGCGACGCGTGCGCGCAGGAGTGCGAGAAGCATTCGCCGATGGAGCGCTGCCGCCAGTGCGCCCAGGCCTGCCGCCGCTGCGCAGAAGAGTGCCGCCGCACGGCCTCGTCCCAGCCCCGCCGCAGCCAGGCCGGGCAAGCCGCCCGCCCCGCGGCTCACTGAGCGCCCTCCTTCGCAAGGTCTTCGAGGATCGGGCACTCCGGGCGCTGGTCGCCATGGCAGTGCTTCGTGAGGTGCTCAAGCGTCGCCGCCATGGATTGCAGCTCGGCGATCTTGTGCCGCAGCTCCTCCAGGTGGCGACCGGCGATCTTCTTCACCGCGGCGCTGGAGCGCGCCTTGTCCTTCCACAGGCCGACGAGCTCCTTGATGTCGTCCATCGAGAAGCCGAGCGTGCGCGCGCGCTTGATGAAGCGCAGCATGTGCACTTCGTTGGCGCCGTACACGCGGTAATTGGCCAAGGTGCGAGCCGGCGGCGGCAGCAGGCCGATGGCCTCGTAATGGCGGATCATCTTCACCGAGACGCCGCTCTCCTTCGCGGCGCGGCCGATGTCCATGAGGCCGCGCACGACGGCGTCGGCGTGCTCGAGCACCTCCATCCTTCCCATGCTCACTCCTCCGGTTTCCAGCGCTTGAGCAGCAATGCGTTCGCCACGACGCTGACGCTGGACAAAGCCATGGCCGCCCCTGCGATGACGGGCGTCAGGATCCCTAAGGCAGCAAGCGGGATGCCGACCACGTTGTACACGAAAGCCCAGAACAGGTTCTGCCGGATCTTGGCGTAGGTGCGCCTCGAGATGTCGATGGCCGCGCCGACCAGCCTGGGGTCCGGTCGCATCAGCGTCACGCCGGCGGCGTGCATAGCGACATCCGTGCCGCTTCCCATGGCGATGCCGAGCCGCGCGGCCGCCAGTGCCGGCGCGTCGTTGACGCCGTCGCCCACCATGGCGGTTCGATAAGTTTTGCCCAGCGAGGACATCGCCTCGGCCTTGTCGGCCGGCAAGACTTCCGCGCGCACCTCGTCGATGCCGAGCTTGGCGCCGATCGCCTCGGCGGCGGCGCGGTTGTCCCCGGTCAGCACGACCGTCTGCACCGGCGTGGCGAGCGCGAGCTGCACCCATCCCGGCAGAGACCAGCCGACGAGCATAGGGGCAAGCAGCGGCAGCGTCAGCACGGCAGCCAACGCGACCGGCCACCAGGACCGATCGTGGGTGGGCTTGGGAACCGGAGCGAGGCTCGCGACATAGCCGGCCTTTTCCACCGCGGCAACCAGCGATTGCGGCGGCGCGCCCTCGGCGAGCGAGACGGTAGCGGTTTCGGTCGCGAGGTTGACCTCGGCGCTCGCCACGCCGGGGACTGCTTTCAGCGCCTTCTCCACGCGGGCGACGCACGAGGCGCAGGTCATGCCCTCGATGGGGAGCTTGATCAGGTGGGCGGTTTTCATGAGGCGACAGTCTCAACCCTCCAGTCATGGGAAGGTCAAGCGGTTGGCGTCAAGCCCGTGGACCCCCAGGCGCAGGTCGAGGTATCGCTCGCGCACAAGCGGGTCCTGGTCCGCAGCGGTCTGTCCCAACAGCAGATCGCCGAAGCGATCAGAGACGCCGGCTATACGCCTCGCTTCGGCGCTCAAGTCCTTTCGCGGACCTTCGACTTGAGGATCTGCCGCGCGCAGTGGTAGCCGGCGGCGCCCGGGATGCCGCCGCCCGGGTGCATGCCGGGGCCGCACATCCACAACCCATCGATGGGCGTGCGGTAATGCGCGAGCTGCGGCAGCGGACGCATCCATAGCGCCTGGTCCAGGGTCAGCTCGGCGTGGTACGCCTGACCTTCGGCCCAGCCTTCGCGCGCTTCAAGCTCCCGCGGCCCGAGGACCGACACTTCTGCGTCGCCCAGGCCGGGGAGGAGGCGGCGCGTCGCCTGGGCAATCTCCGGAGCACCGGCATAGGGCGTGTACTGGAAATGCACCTCTACGCCGTCGGGCGCTGCGCGCGCCTCGAGGTACGGCTGGCGCGAAACCCGACCGTACTTCACGTCGTCATAAGCACGCTCGAGATAGTCGAGGGACGGAGCGATCACGACGCTCTTCGGTTCGCTCGATTTGAGGAAGACCCGCGCGGCAACCCCGCGCCGGCGGATGTGCGATACCGCGCGGGCGAGCTCGGGATCCAGCCACGCCGGGTCGGCGAGCTCGAGCAGCGTGCGCCGCGGATCGATGCCGGACACGACGAGAGGTGCCTCGATCGCTTCGCCGCTTGCGAGCACCACCGCAGCAACGCGGCCGCCGCGCACGTCGATGCGCGCCACTGCCGCGCTGCGGATCTCGATGCCCCCCGCGGCGCGCAGCACGCTGCCGATGTTGGAGCGCGGCGGACGGAACACCCCGGGCGGGCTGCCGACATGGTGGTGAAGCAGGCGGAACGCAGTCCCGGCCGAGCGCGGTCCCTGCTGCAGGTGGAGGATCCCCATGGCACCTAGCGCGCCCTTCAGCGCGCTGCACTCGAACCAGTCGTCGAGCAGCTCGGCGACCGGCATCGGCAGCAGGCGCATCAGGTCTTCCATGCCCTCGCGGCCAAGGCGCCGCACGCGTACTGCCACGCCCAGGTCCACCGGGTTGAGCGGTGTCTCGACATACATTTCCTCGAGCACGCGTGCCAGCGCCGCCATGCGGCGGCAGAAGTCGGGCCACTTGTCCGCATCGCGCGCGCTGAGGCGCCGCAGCGAATCGCGCGTGCGCCCCATGTCCTGAAAGAGATCCAGCGTGCTGCCGTCATCGAGCAGCACCGACGCCCACGGGTCGGACGAGGCCAGGCGCACCTGGAGGCCGAGCTCGCGCAGGATCTGCGGCGCGACCCAGCCATCGTCGAGCTCGCGCCCGGCGTGGCCTTCGTTGAGCAGCGTGACGGAACGGCCGGCGCGGGCGAGCATGTGCGCCGCCACCAGCGCATCGGTGCTGCCGCCGAGGACGACCGCCACCGTCATGCGCGCTTCCCGAGGATCTGGAACGCGGCATTGCGCCCGGAGGCGCCCATGACGCCGCCGCCAGGGTGCGTCCCGGACCCGCATTGCCACAGCCGCTCGAGCGGCGTGCGGTAGCGCGACCACGCGGGCGCCGGCCGCAGGAAGAACATCTGCTGCAGCGACAGCTCGCCCTGGAAGATGTTGCCCTCGGCAAGCCCGACGATGCGCTCGATGTCGGCCGGGGTAATGACCTGGCGGTGCACGATCGCGGACTTGAGGTTGGGCGCGTATTGCGAAAGCGTGTCGATCACCGCATCGCCGAATGCCTCGCGCCTTTCATCGGTCCAGCCCCCGTTCAGATGGTAGGGCGCGTACTGCGCGAAGATGGACATCACGTGCTTGCCTGGCGGCGCCATGGTCGGATCGAGCATCGACGGGATGACGATGTCCATGTAGGGCCGGCGCGAGAACTCGCCGTACTTGCCTTCGTCGTAGGCTCGCTCGAGGTAATCGACGCTCGGGCTGATGGAGATGGCGCCGCGCAAGTGCGGCCCTCTCCCGGGCAAACAGGTGAAATTCGGCAGCTCGCCCAGGGCAAGGTTCACCTTGGCAGAGGCGCCGCGGAACCTGAAGCGGCGGATCGACTCGACGAAGTCCGGCGGCAGGTGCTTCTCTCCGACCAGGTCCATGAAGGTGCGCCGCGGGTCGGCGGAGGAAACCACGATGTTGCCGCGCACTTCCCCGCCGTCCTCGAGGATCGCGCCCACCGCACGCCCTCGTTCAACCAGGACCTGAGAGACAGGCGCAGAGGTACGAATCTCAGCGCCGCACGCTTGCGCCGACGCCGCGATGGCGGCGCTCACCGAGCCGTTGCCCCCCTTGGCGAAGCCCCAGGCACGGAACACGCCGTCGAGCTCTCCCATGTAGTGGTGCAGCAGCACGTACGCAGTGCCGGGCGAGCGGGGGCCCAGCAGCGTGCCGATGATGCCGCTCGCGGCTTTGGTCGCCTTCAGCCCTTCGGTCTCGAACCATTCGTCGAGGTAGTCCGCGGAGCTCATGGTGAGCAGCTTCCACAGCGCGTCGAAGTCCTTCTTCGAAAGCTTCCGGAAGTAACCTCCGAGCCTCGCCAGGTCGAGCAGCTCGCGCGGGTGCAGCGAGGCGGGATCCGGCGGCGCCATGCGCAGCATCGGCTTGATGATGCGCGCCATCTGGTGCAGCACCAGGCCGAATTCATCGTAGGCTTCTGCGTCGCGCAACGAATGGCGCGCGAGCTCTCGCCGGTTCTGGTCGTGGTCGTTCCACTGCGCGACGTAGTCGCCCGCCTTTCCCCCTTCGTGCAGCGGCGTGAGCGTGCTTTCCAGGGGCAGGATGTGCAACCCGTGGCGCGGAAGCTCGAGGTCGCGGATGATTTCGGGCCGCAGCAGGCTCACGACGTAGGAGAAAACGGAGAAGCGAAATCCCGGAAACACTTCCTCGCTCATCGCGGCGCCGCCGACGCGCTCGCGCCGCTCGAGCACCACGACCCGCTTTCCGGCGCGCGCGAGATAGGCGGCGCACACCAGACCGTTGTGCCCGCCGCCAACGATGACCGCGTCGTAAGGCTTCATGCGCGCTTGCGTTCCGGGTCGAAGAACGGCTTCTTCACTACGCGCGCCGGCGCGCGCTTGCGTCGATGCTCGACGGTCACCTCGATATCGAGATGCGTGCCCGGCCGCGCCCATGGCGAGCGCAGGTGCGCGAGGGTGATGTATTTCTTCAGCAGCGGAGACCAGGCGCCGCTCGTCGCATAGCCGACCTGCTCGCGGCCCGAATAGACCGGTACGCTCACGCGCCACGCCGCGGGCGGCAGCCGCGTGGCGAGGCCGGCGTCGGCATGGAGCCGCTCGAGCCCGTCCCAGCCGATCTCGATGCCGGCGAACCGCCACTCCGGGCCGCGTTCCTTCTCGGCGATGAGCGCCTGCCGGCCGACGAACTGCTCCTTATCCAGGTTGACGGCCCAGGCCAGGTCCAGCTCGTAGGGCGAGGACTTCTGGCTCTCGATGAGCGCCTTGTTCGCCGGCACGTAATCCACGTCGAGCAGCATGAGCCCGGCCTCGATGCGCGCCACGTCGAGCGCGAGCATGCCGGCGGGCTGCAGGCCGTAATCGGTGCCCGCATCGATCAACGCGTCCCACAAAGGAAGGGCGTGTTGAGAAGAAACCCAGATTTCGAAGCCGAGGTCGCCGGTGTAGCCGGTGCGGCTCACCGTGACCGGGATGCCGCGCAGCCGGGTGTCCGCGAGACGGAAATACCTGAGCGGCGGGATATCGCCCAGGGCCTGCAGTATCGACAGCGCAGCAGGGCCTTGAAGCGACAGCGCGGCGATGGAGGCGGACACGTCCTCTATCGTGACGTCCAGGCCGAGGGCGTTGGCTTCCAGCCAGCGCAGGTTCGGCTCGGCGGAGGTGATGCGGAACACATCCTCCTCGAGTCGCGCTACCGTGCCATCGTCGATCACCTTGCCGGCGGCGTCGCACCAGGGCGTATAGAGCACCTGCCCCACCTGCGAGCGCAGCACATCGCGGGTCACCACCCGGTCGAGGAAGCGCGCTGCCTCCCTGCCCTTCGCCCGGTACTTGTAGAGCGGCGAGACGTCGAACAGGGCAGCCGCCGCACGGATGCAGTGGTATTCGCGCTCGTGCGAGAGCTCGTAGGAGCTTGCCACGATGTAGCCGGCCCAGCGACGCCAGGCATGGCTTGCGCAGAGCGCGGACGTGCGCTCATGAAACGGAGTGGTTTTCAGCACCGGCTATTCGACGGTCACTGATTTCGCAAGGTTCCTCGGCTTGTCGACGTCCGTACCGCGTGCAAGGGCTGCGTGGTAGGCGAGCAGCTGCAGCGGGACGACATGCAGGATGGGAGAAAGCGGCCCGTAGTGCTCCGGCAGGCGGATCACGTTGATCCCCGCGGAAGCCGCGATGCGCGTGTCCGCGTCGGCGAACACGTACAGCTCGCCGCCGCGCGCGCGCACCTCCTGCATGTTCGACTTGAGCTTTTCGAGGAGCGCGTCGTTCGGCGCCACGGTGACGACCGGCATCTCGCCGGTCACCAGGGCGAGCGGCCCGTGCTTGAGCTCCCCGGCGGGATAGGCCTCGGCATGGATGTACGAAATCTCCTTCAGCTTCAGCGCACCTTCGAGCGCAATCGGATAGTGCAGGCCGCGGCCGAGGAACAGGGCGTGCTGCTTCTTCGCGAAGCGCTCGGCCCAGGCGATGATGTGCGGCTCGAGCGCCAGCACCGCGCCCAGCGCGGTCGGAAGGTGGCGCAGCGCCTTGAGATGCCTTGCCTCTTCTTCCGTCGGAAGGCGCCCGTGCAGCTTAGCGAACGTCAGCGCGAGCAGGAAGAGCGCCGTGAGCTGGGTGGTGAACGCCTTGGTGGACGCCACGCCGATCTCCACGCCGGCGTGGGTAAGAAACGTGAGGCGCGTCATGCGCATCATCGCGCTGGTCCCGACGTTGCACACGGCCAGCGTGGCCGCATGGCCCAGGGACTGCGCGTGCTTCAGCGCCGAGAGCGTGTCGGCAGTCTCGCCGGACTGCGACACCGCCACCACCAGGCTGTCGGGCTCCGCAACGCTCGAGCGATAGCGGTACTCGCTCGCGATCTCCACGCTGCAGCGCACGCCGGCGATGCTCTCCAGCCAGTGCCGCGCCACGAGTCCGGCGTGCCAGCTCGTGCCGCAGGCGAGGATGAGCACGGATTTCACCTTAGGCAGCAACTCTTCGGCGGAGGAGCCGAACAACCTTGGCGTGATGCCGGCCACCCCTTGCAGCGTGTCGGACACGGCGCGCGGCTGCTCGAAGATTTCCTTCTGCATGAAGTGCCGATAAGGCCCGAGCTCGGCCTCCGCACCGCTCGTCTTCACCACCTGTACCGGTCGCCTCACCATACGGCCGTCGCGGTCTACCGCCTTCCACGCGTCCTTCGAGATCGATACCACGTCGCCCTCCTCGAGGTACGCGATGCGGTCGGTGGCGCCGGCGATCGCCAGCGCATCCGAAGCAAGGAAGAACTCACCCTCGCCCTCGCCGACGACGAGCGGGCTCCCCGCGCGAGCGCCTACCACGGTGTCCGGACTTTTCCGGGAAAGGACCGCTATGGCATAGGCGCCCACCAGGCGCTGCGCCGCCCGCCGTACCGCCTCGAGCAGGTCGTCCTCGTAGAGGCTGTGCACCAGGTGCGCGATGACTTCCGTGTCGGTCTGGCTCTCGAAGCGGTAGCCCTGCTGCTGCAGCTCGGCGCGCAATGCCTCGTGGTTCTCGATGATGCCGTTGTGCACCACCGCCACTTCGCCGCGCGAGACGATCGGGTGCGCATTCTCGGTGACTGGAGCCCCGTGGGTAGCCCAGCGCGTGTGCGCGATGCCGGTAGTACCGGCGGTGTCCTTCAATTTCGAGGAAAGATCGGCCACGCGCGATACCGTACGCACCAGGCCAATGCCGCCGTCGCGCAGTACCGCCACGCCGCACGAGTCGTAGCCGCGATACTCCAGCCGCCGCAGCCCTTCGACCAGCACGGGCACGATGTCGCGCCGCGCGGCGGCGCCGACGATGCCGCACATGCGCTCAGCCCTTCTTCTTCAACGGCCGCTTCCACGACGGGATGGAAACCTGCCGCGCGCGCGCCACGGTGAGCTGGCCCGCGGGGGTGTCCTTGCTGATGGTCGACCCCGCGCCGACGTAGGAGCCGCGCGCGATGCGCACCGGCGCGACCAGCGTGGCGTCCGAGCCGATGAAGCAGTCGTCCTCGATCACCGTGCGGTGCTTCGCGGCGCCGTCGTAGTTGCAGGTGATCGTGCCGGCGCCGACGTTGACGTTGGCGCCGACCTCGGAATCCCCGATGTAGCTGAGGTGGTTGGCCTTGGATCCGCGGCCGATGCGGCTCGCCTTGACCTCGACGAAATTGCCGATATGCACGCCCTCGGCAAGGCTGGTGCCGGGCCGCAGGCGCGCGAAAGGGCCAAGCCGGCAACGCGCGCCGACTTCCGAATCCTCCAGATGGGAGAACGCGAGGATCTCGGTGCCCGAGGCCACCGACACGTTGCGCAGCACGCAATTGGGGCCGATGCGTACGCCGTCGCCCAGGGACACGCCGCCCTCGAAAACGCAGTTCACGTCGATAGCCACGTCCTGGCCGCACACCAGCTCGCCGCGCACGTCGATGCGCGCCGGGTCCGCGAGCGTCACGCCGGCCTCGAGCAGCCGCTCGGCCTGCATTCTCTGGTACTGCCGCTCGAGCTGCGCGAGCTCCCGCCTCGAATTCACGCCCGCCACCTCCCATGCCTCGGCCTTGACCGCGCTCACCGGCACGCCTTCGGCCACCGCCAGCGTCACCACGTCGGTGAGGTAGTACTCGTTCTGGGCGTTGCGGTCGGTGAGCCTGTCGAGCCAGGCCGAAAGGCGCTTCGCGCTCATCGCCATGAACCCGGCATTGATCTCGCGCAGCCGGAGCTCTTCGGGGGACGCGTCCTTTTGCTCCACGATGCGCTTCACCTGCCCCGCGGGGTCGCGCACGATGCGGCCGTAGCCCGCGGGATCCTGTACGTCCGCCGTGAGCACGCCGACGCCTTCGCGTCCCGCGCTCGACAGGCGCCGCAGCGTATCTACCCGCACCAGCGGCACGTCGCCATAGAGGATGAGGACCTCGGCGTCGATGGAAATCTGCGGCATGGCTTGCCGGACGGCATGCCCGGTGCCGAGCTGCTGGGCCTGCAGCACCCACTCCACTTGGGAGCCGTCGAACGCCGCACGCACTTCCTCGGCACCGTGGCCATGCACGACCACGGTCTTGCGCGCCGACAGCGCGTGCGCCGCGGCAAGCACGTGGCCGAGCAGCGGCCGGCCGGCGAGCGGATGCAGGATCTTCGGCCGCGACGAGCGCATGCGCTTGCCCTGGCCGGCGGCGAGGATGATGATTTCCAGGGCCATTTCTGCGCCGATTCTAGCGTTTTCACCTAAACTCGGTGCATGGCGCAGGAGTATTTCGAGATCAGCTTCCGGCTGGTGGCTGCGCTGTTCGCCGGCGGCCTGATCGGCCTGGAGCGAAGCCATCGCGGCAGGCCGGCCGGCTTCCGGACGCATGCGCTCGTGTGCCTCGCCTCCAGCCTGCTCATGCTGGTGACGGTGTACGAGTCACACTGGTTTCCCGCCGCCGCGGGCACGCGGGTGACGCTGGACCCGACACGCCTCGCACAGGGCATCATGACCGGCATCGGGTTCGTCGGCGCCGGCGCGATCATCAAGGAGGGCTTTTCGGTACGCGGCTTGACTACCGCCGCCTCCATCTGGATCACTGCGGCGATCGGCATACTGACCGGCATCGGCTTCTATCTCGCCGCCGCCATCGGCACCGCGCTTGCGCTTGGCACGCTGTCGCTGTTCCGCTGGGTGGAGGCGCGCGTGCCCACCGAGTCCTATGCCAGCTTCGTGGTGCGCTTCAAGCGCGGCAGTGCGATCTCCGAAAGCGACGTGCGCAAGCTCGTCGCCAGCCATGGCTTTTCGCTCTACAACATGAGCTACCGGCTGCACGCGCAGGTCGACCTGCTCGAGTACCGCACGGTCATTCGCACCATGCAGCCGGCCAACCTTGCGCGGCTCGCCGATTCACTCAACGCGGACCCGCGCGTGATCGAATACCGCATCGCGCCGACCAGCGAATAGGTGCTCGACCGCAACCTTGCAGCGGCGTTTGCGCGGGTGGCGCTCGCGAACGTGCGACGCGAGTACCCGCGCCGCCTCGATCAGCTGCAGACCGCACCGCACACCGAATGGCGGCCGCGCGTGCTGCATCCGGCGTTCTTTGGCAGCTACGACTGGCATTCTTCCGTCCACATGCACTGGCTGCTCGCGCGGCTGCTGCGCCTTTTCCCCCTCCTGGAAGACGAGATTGCCCCGACGCTCGATCGGCATCTCACGGAGAGCAACATGACGGCGGAGCTGGCCTTCTTCCGCTTGCCCGGCAGCGCAACCTTCGAGCGCCCCTACGGCTGGGCATGGCTACTCGAGCTGCACGCCGAACTGCGGCGCCTGGGCCGCTGGCACGCGCCGCTCGAGCCGCTTGCCGAGGAGCTCGCGCACCGCTTGCGTGCCTATATCGGCAGCCTTCCGTATCCGGTACGCGCGGGCACGCACGGCAACACCGCGTTCGCTTGCCTCCTTGCGCACGACTATGGGCTCGAGGACGAGGTTGCAGCCGCTGCGCGGCGCTGGTACGCCGCAGACCGCGACTACCCGGCGGCGTACGAGCCTTCCGCGGACGATTTCCTTTCGCCTGCGCTGGTCGAGGCGGTGCTGATGAAGAAGGTTTTGCAGGCGAAGGAGTTCGCCGGGTGGTTCGCCGCGTTCCTGCCGCAGCTGGGCCCGCTCGCCGAGCCGCCGCGGGTCACGGATCATGCGGACCCGAAGCAGAGTCACCTCGACGGCCTGTGCCTGTCCCGCGCGTGGTGCTTCAGGCTATTGGGTTTCGAAGAGCTTTCGAGCCGGCATCTGCAGGCCGGGTTGCCTCACGTCGCCGGCGGGAACTACGCGGGCGAGCACTGGCTCGCCACGTTCGCGGCGCTTGCGCTCAGCGCGGAAGCTCCGAGAACCCCATGAGGAATTCGTCGACCGCGCGGGCGCACTGCCGGCCCTCGCGGATCGCCCAGACGACCAGCGACTGGCCGCGGCGCATGTCGCCGGCCGCAAAGACCTTGGGTACGGAAGTCGCGTAGGCGCCCTGGCCGTCCGTCGGCGCCCTGGCATTGCCGCGCGCGTCCCTTTCGACGCCGAACTCCTCCAGCATGGACTGGAGCGGCGAGACGAAACCCATCGCCAGCAGCACGAGCTCTGCCGGGATCACCGCCTCGGAGCCCGGGACCTCGGAGGGCTTCCCGTCCTTCCATTCGAGCCGCACGGTTCTCAGGGCCTTGAGCTGGCCCTTCTCGCCCAGGAATTCCTTGGTCGCGATGGACCAGTCGCGATTCACGCCTTCCTCGTGCGACGAGGAAGTGCGCAGGCGCGTCGGCCAGTAGGGCCAGGCTGGATTGCGCTCCACGTCGGGCGGCATCGGCAGGAGCTCGAATTGCGTGATCGAGCGGGCGCCGTGGCGGTTCGATGTGCCGACGCAGTCCGAGCCGGTGTCGCCGCCGCCGATGACGACCACGTGCTTGTCCGTCGCCCACAGGTCCTTTACGTCCTGGTCGCCCGCCACGCGCTTGTTCTGCAGCGGCAGGAACTCCATGGCGAAGTGCACGCCCGCCAGGTCGCGGCCGGGAATGGGCAGGTCGCGCGGCTGCTCCGCGCCGCCTGCGAGCACGATTGCGTCGTACTCCGCAAGCACCGTGTCGGGCGACACGCTGCTTTTCGCGTCGCTGCCGATGCCCTGTCCAGGCGCGCGCTTGCCCACGAAAACGCCCGTGCGCAGCTTGATCCGCTCTCCGCGCATCTGCTCGAGCCGGCGGTCGATCACCCCTTTCTCCAGCTTGAAATCCGGGATGCCGTAGCGCAGCAGGCCGCCGATGCGGTCGCTCTTCTCGAACACGGTGACATCGTGGCCGGCGCGCGCGAGCTGCTGCGCGCAAGCCAGGCCCGCCGGGCCGGAGCCGACCACCGCGATCTTCTTGCCGGTCTGGTGCGCGGCCGGCAGCGCGCGCACCCAGCCTTCCTCCCACGCCTTGTCGATGATGGCATGCTCGATCGACTTGATGCCGACCGGCTCGGCGTTGATGCGCAGCACGCAGGCTTCTTCGCACGGCGCCGGGCACACGCGCCCGGTGAACTCGGGGAAGTTGTTGGTTGAATGCAGCACCTCGATCGCCGCCTTCCAGTCCTGGCGGTACACGAGGTCGTTCCAGTCGGGGATGATGTTGTTGACCGGACACCCCTGCATGCAGAACGGGATGCCGCAGTCCATGCAGCGCGCGCCCTGCACGCCGGCCGCATCGTCCGCCAGCCGGGCGTAGAACTCGCGGTAATGCTTCTTGCGCGCCTCGGCCGGCTCGTGCGGCTCCTCCAGGCGCTCGTACTCCATGAAGCCGGTGATCTTGCCCACTTATTTCCCCACTAGGCTGCGGCTTTCCGCTGCGCCATCTCGGCAAGCGCCCGGCGGTATTCCTTCGGGAACACTTTCACGAACTTCGCGCGGTGCTGGGCCCAGGCGCCGAGGATCTCCTGCGCCTTCCTGGAGCTGGTGTAGCGCGCGTGGTTCTCGATGAGGCGCTTGAGGCGCTGCTCGTCCTCGGCCTCCACCAGCGGCTCAAGGTCCACCATCGCGACGTTGCAGCGCTTCTCGAACTCGCCGTCGGCGTCGAGCACGTAGGCGTAGCCGCCGGACATGCCGGCGGCGAAATTGCGCCCGGTCATGCCGAGCACCACCACCACGCCGCCCGTCATGTACTCGCAGCCGTGGTCGCCGACGCCCTCGACCACCGCCTGCGCGCCGGAATTGCGCACCGCAAAGCGCTCGCCCGCGACCCCGCGGAAGTACGCTTCGCCGGCGATCGCGCCATAGAGCACCACGTTGCCGGTGATGATGTTCTCCGAGGGCTCGCCGCGGAACTTGGGCGAGGGCTGGACCGAGATGCGCCCGCCTGACAGGCCCTTGGCGCAGTAGTCGTTCGTGTCGCCGACGAGATCGAGCGTGACGCCCTTGGCGAGGAAAGCCCCGAAGCTTTGCCCCGCCGAGCCGGCGAGGCGGATATGGATGGTGTCGTCCGCCAGCCCTTCGTGGCCGTAGCGCCTGGCGATGTGGTAGGACAGCATGGTCCCGACGGTGCGATTGATGTTGCGGATGGGAATGTCGATCGCGACCTTTTCGCCGCGCTCTAGCGCCGGCGCAGCCAGCTCGACCAGGCGGTTGTCGAGCGCCTTCTCCAGCCCGTGGGCCTGCTTCTCGCAGTTGTGCCGGGCCACTTCCGGCGGCATCTCGGGCATGTAGAAGACGCGGGAAAAATCGAGCCCGCGGGCTTTCCAGTGCTCGATGCCCTTCCTCATGTCGAGCAGCCCGGTGCGCCCGACCAGATCATCGAGGCGCCGGATGCCCAACTGCGCCATGAGCTCGCGCACCTCCTCGGCGACGAAGAAAAAGTAGTTCACCACGTGCTCCGGCTTGCCCTCGAACCTGCGCCGCAGCACCGGGTCCTGCGTCGCCACGCCCACCGGGCAGGTGTTGAGGTGGCACTTGCGCATCATGATGCAGCCCTCGACCACCAGCGGCGCGGTGGCGAAGCCGAACTCGTCGGCGCCGAGGATGGCGCCAACCACCACGTCGCGGCCGGTCTTCATCTGGCCGTCCACCTGGACGGCGATTCTGCCTCTTAATCTATTCAATACCAATGTTTGTTGCGTCTCGGCAAGCCCCAGCTCCCACGGCGTGCCGGCATGCTTGATGGACGACCAGGGCGAGGCCCCCGTGCCGCCGTCGTGCCCCGCGATCGTCACGTGATCCGATTTGCCCTTTGCCACCCCGGCGGCGACCGTGCCGACGCCGACCTCGGAGACCAGCTTCACCGAGATGGCCGCCTCGGGATTCGAGTTCTTGAGGTCGTGGATGAGCTGCGCCAGGTCCTCGATCGAGTAGATGTCATGGTGTGGCGGAGGCGAGATCAGCTCCACCCCGGGCGTGGAGTAGCGCAGCTCGGCGATGTATTCGGACACTTTGCGTCCGGGCAGCTGGCCGCCCTCGCCGGGCTTGGCGCCCTGCGCGATCTTGATCTGCAGCATCTCGGCGCTCGCCAGGTACTCGGCGGTGACGCCGAAGCGGCCGGAGGCGACCTGCTTGATCTTCGACTTGAGCGAGTCGCCCTCGCGCAACGGGATGTCCACTTCAACCCGGGTTTTTCCCAATCTGCTCTGTAAGGATTCCCCTGCCCTGACGGGCGCATAGCGGCGGCGGTCCTCGCCCCCCTCGCCGGTGTTCGACTTGCCGCCGATGCGGTTCATGGCTATGGCGAGCGTGGTGTGCGCCTCGGTCGAGATCGACCCGAGCGACATCGCTCCGGTGGAGAATCGCTTGACGATCTCGGCAGCCGGCTCGACTTCCTCGAGCGGCACCGGCTTGCAGTCCGCGAAGCGGAACTGGAACAGGCCGCGGAAGGTGTTGTGGCGCTTGGACTGGTCGTTGATCATCGCCGCGTACTCCTTGTACGTGGCGTAGGACTCGCTGCGCGCGGCGTGCTGCAGCTTGGCGATGGCGTCGGGGGTCCAGGTATGGTCCTCGCCGCGTACGCGCCAGGCGTATTCGCCGCCCGCGTCCAGCATGTTCTTCAGAACCGGGTCGACCGGGTCGAAGGCGTCGTCATGGATTCGCAGCGCCTCCTCGGCAACCTCGAACAGGCCGATGCCCTCGATGTTGGACGCGGTGCCGGTGAAATACTTGTCGACCAGGGACTTCGCCAGCCCGACCGCCTCGAACAGCTGCGAGCCGGTGTAGGACATGTAGGTCGACACGCCCATCTTCGACATGACCTTCTTCAGGCCCTTGCCGATGGCCTTGGTGTAGTTCTTGATCGCCTTCGAAGCCTTGTCGCGCGGATGCAGGGCGAGGATCGTCTCGAGCGCGAGGTAGGGATGGACGGCTTCGGCGCCATAGCCGCCAAGGAGCGCGAAGTGGTGCACTTCGCGCGCGCTGCCGGTCTCGACGACCAGGCCCGTGGAGGTGCGCAGGCCCTTGCCGACCAGGTGCTGGTGGATCGCCGAGAGCGCGAGCAGCGCCGGGATCGCCACGTGCTCCTTGTCGAGGTTGCGGTCGGAGATGATGATGATCGAATAGCCCGAGCGCACCGCGTCCTCGGCCTGCGCCGCGAGCGAGGCAAGGCGCGCTTCCACCGCTTCCTTCCCCCAGGCCACGGGGTAGCTGATGTCCAGCTCCCACGACTTGAACTTGCCGGCGGTGTAGCGCTCGATATGCCGGATCTTCTCCATCTCGAAGAAGTCGAGCACCGGCTGCGAGACTTCGAGGCGCAGCGGCGGGTTCAGCTCGTCGATGCCCAGCAGGTTGGGCTTGGGGCCGATGAACGACACCAGCGACATCACCAGGTCCTCGCGGATCGGGTCGATCGCCGGATTAGTGACCTGCGCGAACAGCTGCTTGAAGTAGTGGTACAGCGTCTTGTTCTTGTTCGAGATGACCGCCAGCGGCGAGTCGTTGCCCATGGAGCCGATCGGCTCCTCGCCGGAGGCCGCCATCGGCTGCATGATGAACTTCAGGTCTTCCTGCGTGTAGGCGAAAGCCTGCTGGCGGTCGAGCAAGCGCACCGCCGACTTGAGCGGCGGAGTTTTCTCGCTTTCGACCTCGTCGAGCTTCACGCGGATGCGATCGATCCACTCGGCGTAGGGGCGCGCGCTCGCCAGGGAATCTTTCAGCTCCTTGTCGTCGACGATGCGGCCCTTCTCCAGGTCGACCAGGAACATCTTGCCCGGCTGCAGGCGCCACTTCTTGACGATGCGCTCTTCGGGCACGGGCAGGCAGCCGCACTCCGAGCCCATGATGACCAGGTCGTCGTCGGTGACGATGTAGCGCGAGGGCCGCAGGCCGTTGCGGTCGAGCGTGGCGCCGATCTGCCGGCCGTCGGTAAAGGCGATCGAGGCCGGGCCGTCCCAGGGCTCCATCATCGCGGCGTGATACTCGTAGAACGCGCGCCGCGCCGGATCCATGAGCGTATGGTTCTCCCACGCCTCCGGAATCATCATCATCATGGCGTGCGCGACCGAATAGCCGCCCATCACCAGCAGCTCGAGCGCGTTGTCGAACGAGGCGGAGTCGGACTGGCCGGGGTAGATGAGGGGCCAGATCTTGTCCAGGTCCTGGCCGAGGATCGGCGAGGAGATGGCGCCCTGGCGGGCGCGGATCCAGTTCACGTTGCCGCGCAGCGTGTTGATCTCGCCGTTGTGGCAGATCAGGCGGAACGGATGCGCCAGGTCCCACGAGGGGAACGTATTGGTGGAAAACCGCTGGTGCACCAGCGCCAGCGCCGACTCGACCCGCGCGTCCTTGAGATCCAGGTAGTACTCGCCCACCTGGTAGGCGAGCAGCATCCCCTTGTAGACGATGGTGCGCGCCGACATCGACGGCACGTAGAACTCCTTGCCGTGCTGCAGCTTCAGCGCCTGAATGGCATGGCCGGAGCTCTTGCGGATGATGTAGAGCTTGCGCTCCAGCGCATCGGTGACCGTAACGCCTCGGCCGCGGCCGATGAACACCTGGCGGATGACCGGCTCGAGCTTCTTCGCCGGCTCGGCGAGGTCGCTGTTGTCCACCGGCACGTCGCGCCAGCCGAGCAGTACCTGGCCTTCATCCTTGATGGCGCGCTCGATCTCGTACTCGCAGGCGATGCGCGAGGCCGGGTCGCGCGGCATGAACACCATGCCAACGCCGTACTGGCCTTTGGGCGGAAGCTTGATCCCCTGCTTGGCCATCTCCTCGCGGAAGAAGCGGTCCGGAATCTGGATCAGCAGCCCGGCCCCGTCGGACAGCTTGGGGTCCCAGCCGACGGCGCCGCGGTGGGTCAGGTTGCGCAACACCGTAAGGCCCTGCTCGACGATGGTGTGCGACTTCTTGCCCTTGATATGAGCGACAAAACCCACGCCACAGGCGTCGCGCTCGTTGGCGGGGTGATACAGGCCTTGTGCTTCCAAACCCATGGGGGAACTGCCGAATATACAATTACTGCGCTGCAGCGACAATGGCCTCGCGTACCGCGCGCTCATCGATGCCACCCCGCAGCACGGCCTGTCCGATGCATTGGAGCACGACGAAGCGCAGCTTTCCCTGCGCTGCTTTCTTGTCGGTCGCCATGCGCTCGATCAGCTCGCTCGGGTCGAGCGCCGGTCCCTTCACCGGCAGGCCGGCCCGCTCCATGAGCCTGCGCACCTTTGCGACGTCTTCGCTTGGAATCAAGCCGAGATCGCGGGAAAGGGAAGCCGCCATCACCATGCCGGCAGCGATGGCTTCGCCGTGCAGCCAGGCGCCGTACCCCGTCGCCGCTTCGATGGCGTGGCCGAAGGTATGGCCGAGGTTGAGCAATGCGCGCACTCCGCTCTCACGCTCGTCCGCCGCGACCACGCCGGCCTTCAACTCGCAGCAGCGTTTCACCGCGTAGGAAAGCGCCGCGCGCTCCCTGCGCAGCAGCTTCTCGATGTTGCCCTCCAGCCACGCGACGAAGGCGGCGTCCAGCGCAAGGCCGTGCTTGATCACTTCCGCCAGCCCGGCCCGCAGCTCGCGGTCGGGCAGCGTGTCGAGCGTCGCCACGTCGGAGATCACCGCGAGCGGCTGGTGGAAGGCGCCGATCATGTTCTTGCCGCGCGCATGGTTGATGGCGGTCTTGCCGCCCACGGACGAGTCCACCTGCGCAAGCAGCGTGGTCGGCACCTGAAGGAACGGCATGCCGCGCTGGTAGACGGCGGCCGCGAATCCGGCAAGATCGCCGATGACGCCGCCGCCAAGCGCGACCAGCAGGCTGTCGCGGCCGCAGCGCGCGTCGAGCAGGGCGTCGAACACCCGCTCCAGCGTGTGCCAGGACTTCGCCTGCTCGCCGTCGGGAAGGACGATCTGCGCCACCCGTGCCCCGCCGAGGGCATTGCCGAGGGCATTGCCAAGGCGAGCGAGATAAAGCGGCGCGACGACCTCGTTGGTGACGATCGCAGCGCTGCCGCCGGAAAGGTAGGGCCGATAGAGCTCGGCGCGGTCCAGCAGCCCGGCTCCGATGTGGATCGGGTAAGCCCGCTCGCCGAGCGCTACGCGGAGGCTTTCCAATCTTCCTCCAGCCGGGTGAGCAGCGCGCGGGCGAGCGCCGGCACGCTCTGCGCGCCCGTGTCGATGGCGATGTCGGCGAGGGAGCGGTAGAGCGGATCGCGCTCGGCATGCAGCTCGCGCAGCCGCGCGAGCGGGTCGGGACATGCAAGCAGCGGCCGGTTGCGGTCCTGGCGCACGCGCTCGAACAGGTCCTCGGGCCGGGCGCTCAGGTACACCACCGTCCCGCTCGCGGCGAGGCGCCGCCGGTTTTCCTCCGAGATCACCGCACCTCCTCCGGTGGCGAGCACGATGCCTTGCAGCGCGGTGAGCTCGGCGATCGCCTGCTCCTCGCGGGCGCGGAATCCGCCCTCGCCCTCGATCTCGAAAATCACCGGGATCTTGACGCCGCAGCGCCGCTCGACTTCCTGGTCGGAGTCGTAGAAGCGCAGCTTCAGCCGCCGCGCCAGCAGCCGGCCGATGGTGGTCTTGCCGGCCCCCATCAGCCCGACCAGGTAGACGTTGCCCTTCATGTGCCGCATTGTAGAAACAAAAACGGCCGGGGAAACCCGGCCGTCGAACTGCCTGAAGGAGAAACGGCGGCGGAGTGGCGATTCAGCGGATCGTGAGCCTTTCGTTGACGATGCGCGGCGTAATGAAGATGAGCAGCTCCGTCTTGTTGCTCGTCGTGGTGTTGTTGCGGAAGAAGAAGCCCAGCCCCGGAATGTCGCCGAAGAACGGCACCTTGGTGACGTCGGTTCGGTCGTTCTGCTCGTAGATGCCGCCGATGACCACCGTACCGCCGTTTTCGACCAGTACTTCGGTCTTCACGTGCTTCGTGTTGATCTGCACGCCTGCGGGCGTGGTGGCGCCCGGCTGGTCCTTGTTCACGTCCAGCGTCATGATGATGTTGCCGTCCGGAGTGATCTGCGGCTTCACCTTCAGCGCGAGGTTGGCCTTGCGGAAACTGACCGAGGTGGCGCCGGAGGACGTCGCCTGCTGGTACGGGATCTCGGTTCCCTGCTCGATGACCGCCTCCACCTGGTCCGCGGTGAGCACGCGCGGGCTGGCGATGATCTTGCCGCGGCCGTCGGCCTCCAGCGCCGAGAGCTCCAGGCTGAGGAAGCGTGATAGCCCGTTGTTGAACAGGATGAAGGCGAACTGCCCGGCATTGAAGCTGTTGAAGCCCTGCGCCCGCAGGTCGCTGTTGAGGCCGGGCCCGATGATCACCGGGTCGCCCTCCACGATGCCCATTGCCTGGCCGGTGTTCTGGACTTCCGAGCCGATGTTGCCGCGCACCCCGACGCGCGAGCCGAGCGGCGTGCGGCTCTGGAACCCGGTCTCGATGATGCCCAGGCGCGCCCCCAGGCTCTTGGAGAAGGCATCGTTTGCCTCCACGATGCGCGCTTCGATCATCACCTGGCGCACCGCCACGTCGATCTTGGCGATGAGCCGCCGCACATCCTCCAGCCGGCTGGGAACGTCCTGCACGAAAAGCGTGTTGGTGCGTGCGTCGACTACCGCACTGCCGCGCTTGGACAGGATGCGCTGCGCAGCGTCGGACAACAGCTTCTGCACGTCGGCGGCCTTCTGGTAGTTCATCTGGAAGGACTCGGTGCGCGTCTGCTCCAGGTCGTTGATCTGGTTTGCCGCCTCCAGCGCGAGCTTCTCGCGCGTAGCGAGCTCGTCGCGCGGCGCGATCCAGATGACGTTGCCCGAGCGCCGGCTGTCCAGGCCGCGCGTCTGCAGGATGATCTCGAGCGCCTGGTCCCATGGGACGTCCCTGAGGCGCAGCGTGATATTCCCGCTGACGGTGTCGCTGGTGATGATGTTGAGATCGGTGAAGTCGGCGATGACGTTGAGGACCGCGCGCACCTCCACGTTCTGGAAATTGAGCGACAGCTTGTCGCCGGTGTAGCGGCCGCGCTGCGAGACGCGCGTCGGGTCCTGGCTTACCGGCTTCACCTCAACCACGAACTGGGTATCGGACTGGTAGGCGTTGTGCTCCCACTGTCCGCGCGGCTCGATCACCATGCGCACGTTCTCGCCCTGCTGAAACGCGGTTACGCTGTTCACCGGCGTGGCGAAGTCCACGACATCGAGGCGGCGGCGCAGGCTGTCGGGCAGCGAGGTCTTGAGAAACTCCACCACCAGGTTCAGGCCCTGCTGGCGAATGTCGATCCCGGTGGTGGTATCGGAGAGGTCCACCACGATGCGGCCTTCGCCGCCGGTGCCGCGGCGAAAATCGATATCGCGGATCTGGTGCTTCGAGTCGCTCCGGCCCTCGGCAAAGCGCGGCTGGGCTGCAGGTCCCTGTGCGGCCACGGGAGCGGCCAGCGTGACGACCACGGTGTTGCCGTCCAGGGTGGCCTCGTGCGCCACCGGGCGGCGCAGGTTGAGCACCAGCCGGGTGCGATCCGCGCCTTGCACGACATTCATGCTGCGCAGCTCGCCCTGCGCGATGTCCTGCGTGGCACGCCCGAGCGCGTTGACAGTATTGGCGAAATCGAAAGCGATGCGCGCGGGGCTCGCGACCGTGAAGTTCGGCGGCACGCTGCGCAGCGGCTCCTTGGTGGTAATGCGCACGACCGTCTTGCCGGCCTGCTGCGTGACCTCGAAGTTCTCGATGCTGTTGGTCTGGGCGAGCGCGAGGCCCGCGGCCAGCAGCCAGAGGACCAAGCCGCAGGCAATGCCGATCTTCTTGTTCATCGTTTTGTCTCCACCAATTGCAGGGCGCTGTCCCGCTCCACCCATTCCCCGCCGCCATCCTGGATGAGTTCCTTGAGGCTGATCTGGCTCTCGTCGATGCCCGTGATCACTCCGAAGTTCTGGCCCATGTAGTTGCCACGGCGCACGCGGTACAGATTGGGACCCGCCTTGACCAGGGCGAAGGTCTCCTTTTTCCGCGTGATCGTGCCGAGCATCTGGATCGATTCGAGCGGGAAGGCCTCGAGCGGCTCCTTGGGCCGGTCGCGCTCCTTCTCGATGCGCGAATCGCTGGCCGTGGGCGCCGCACGCAAAGCAGCCACATCGATGCGGTCGGGCCGAAACGGGTCGACCTGGCCCTCGGCGGTGTACGGCACCGGCTCGTAGGGCTTCACCTGGGGCAGCGGGTCGACTCGACCGCGGAAATCCTTGGTGAGCTGCTGGAGCTCCTGCTTGAGATCGCCGTGCTCTTCGCCGCCGCAGGCCGCCACGGCGAGACCGGCCGCGATGACTAGAAGTCGCTTCATTTCTTCGCGCCCTTCGCACCCTTCTTCGCCGCGGCCGCCGCCTGGCGCTGCGCCGCAATCTCGGCATCGTCGAGATAGCGGAAGGTGCGCGCGGTGGTTTCCATGGCAAGGGTGCCGTCCTTGGTCGCATCGATCTTCACGTCGTTCAGCGTGACGATGCGCGAGAGCTGGCCGACATCGCTCGCGAAGGCGCCCATGTCGTGGTAGGTGCCCGTGACCTTCACCTGGATCGGCAGCTCGGCGTAGAACTCGCGCACCTGTTCCTGCTGGGCAGGCTTAAACAGCTCGAATTGCAGGCCGCGGCCAAGTCCCGCCTGGTTGATGTCGACCAGCAGCGCATCCATCTGCGACTTGTCCGGCAGCTGCCGCAGCAGGGTGCCGAACTGGGTGTCGATTTCCTTGAGCTGCTGCCGGTGCAGGTCCAGGTTGACCGCCTGCTTCTTCTTGGCGAGGTACTCCTGCTTGTTCTTCTGCTCGTCGGCCTGGCCCTTCTCCAGCTCGCCTATCTGGCTGCGCGTGTCGAGAAAGAAGCCGGCGACCGGAATGCCGACCAGCACGGCGAGCAGCACGAGCGTCTTCGGCGCGAAATGCCAGGTTCCCGGGTCGCGCCAGTTGGTGCGCTTGATCTCCTCGAAGAAGGCGTTGATGTTGGCCGCCATGGCTAGCCTTTCGTTGCCGGGGGTTTGGCCTTGCCGGGGTCCTGCGGCGCATCCTTTACTTCCGCCCGCTTGACCTGGAAGTTCAGGTTGAACTCCGAAACTCGCCGCTTGGCTACCGTGGAAGCCTTGACCTCCACCAGGCCCGGGCTGGTGAGCCAGGGCGAAGCCTCGATGTTGCGCATCAGCGTGGAGACGCGCGCGTTGGACTGCGCGTAGCCGACCACGTTGACCCTCAGGCCCGTCTGCCTCACCGATTTGAGATAGACGCCTTCGGGCATCTGCCGCACCAGCTCGTCCAGCAGGTGCACGGTCTGGGCGCGGTCGGTTTGCAGCGTCTCGATGACCTGCTTGCGCGCGAGCAGCGCCTGGATCTCGTTCTTGAGCTTGTTGATCTCGGCGATTTCCTTGTCCAGCTTGGCGATCTCGCTCTTGAGGAAGCGGTTGCGTTCGTTCTGCGTTTCGATCTTCGCCGCGTAGAAGCCATGCATGGCGACCACGATGAGCGCGCCGAGCACGGCGGTGGCACCCGCGACGACATAGAAATGCTGCCGGGCCGCCTTGCGGCGCTCTTCGCGGTGCGGCAGCAGGTTGATGCGGGCGGTGGTCATACCGGGTCGAACCTCCGCATGGCGAGCCCGCAGGCCACGATCAGCGACGGTGCATCGATCATCAGCCGTTTGAGCTGCACGCGCGGCGAGGTCTGCATCGAGGCGAACGGGTTGGCGACGCTGGTCGGCACCTGCGTGCGCGTGTTGACGATGGCGTCCAGGCCGGAGATCACGGCGGACCCGCCGGCCAGCAGGATGTGGTCGATACTGTGGTACTGGGTGGAGGTGAAGAAGAACTGCAGGGCGCGCTGCACCTCCATCGACAGGTTTTCCATGAAGGGCCGCAGCACCTCGGCATCGAAGTCGTCCGGCAGGCCGCCGGTGCGCTTGGCGTTCTCGGCTTCCTCGGGGCTCATGCCGTAGCGGCTGACGATGTCCTGGGTCAGCTGGTTTCCGCCAAAGGCCTGCTCGCGCGTATATACGGACTGGTCGTTGCGCAGCACGGTGACGTTCATGACGTTCGCGCCGACGTCGACCACCGCGACGTTCTGGTCCTTGCCGCCGTTCGGCAGGCTCTGGACCACCAGGCCGAGCGCGGCCTGCTGGGCGAACGACTCCACGTCCATGACCAGCGCCTTCAAACCGGCCGATTCCGCGACGGCCACGCGGTCCTCCACCTTCTCCTTGCGCGTGGCCGCGATCAGTACCTCCTGCTCCTCCGCATTCGCTGACGAGGCGCCGAGGGACTGGAAATCCAGGTTGACTTCTTCCAGCGCGAACGGGATGTACTGGTTGGCTTCGGTTTCGACCTGGAGCTCGAGCTCGGCTTCCGCGAGGTTCGCCGCCACCACGATCTTCTTGGAGATGACCGCGCCGGTCGGCACGGCCATCGCCACGTGCCGGGTGCGCGTACCGAGGCGCTTGTGCGCGCGCTTTACCGCTTCGGCCACGGCTTCCAGATTATTGATGTTGCCGTCCACCACCGCATCGCGCGCCAAGGGCTCGATGGAGTAGCGCTCGACGCGGTAGGCACCCTTGCCGGCGTCGACGATTTCGAGCATCTTCACCGAAGACGACGAAATATCGAGGCCGAACAACGGAGGCGACTTGGGCTTGAACAGGTCGAAAGCCATGCCTCAGATTCCGTTTTTACGAATTGTTTTATCCCCCGTTATTCTTATTTTTTCTTTTCCGTACCGGCCCTTAGGCAAGATACGTAGAATTCGCGTTAAATGCTAGCAACAAGCCCTGCGCGTGTCTAGTTAATCTTCCACGAGAGCTGAAGGGGTTATGATGAGCCGCACACGCAAGCGCAACAACAAAGTCTGGGCAACGGTCTAAGTCCCTTGATGTGGTTCCGTTTTCTTACGCTGCCGCTCGCCATCCTGGCGGGGTCGGCGGCGCTCGGGGTGCTCGGCGCGGCGCTGGTGGCGGCGCTCGCATATCCGAACCTTCCCTCGCTGCAGGCGCTTACGGAATACCAGCCGAAGATCCCGTTGCGCATCTATACCGCCGAAGGCGTCCAGATCGGCGAATTCGGCGAGGAGCGCCGCGCGGTAGTGGCCATCGGGGAGGTGCCCGAGGCGCTGAAGAACGCGATCATCTCCGCGGAGGACGAGCGCTTTTACGAGCACGCCGGCATCGACTACCTCGGCGTGCTGCGCGCGGCCTACGCGAACCTGGTCGCAGGCGATCGCCGCCAAGGGGCCAGCACCATCACCATGCAGGTGGCGCGCAACTTCTTCCTCTCCTCGGAAAAGACGCTCACGCGCAAGCTTTATGAAGCGCTGCTTGCCTTCAAGATCGAGCACAGCCTCACCAAGGAACAAATCCTCGAGCTGTACGTAAACCAGATTTACCTCGGGCAGCGTGCTTACGGCTTCGGCGCCGCGTCCCAGACCTATTACGGCAAGGCGCTCGACCAGCTGACCTTGGCAGAGACGGCGATGCTGGCCGGCCTGCCAAAGGCGCCGTCCCTCTACAACCCGATCGCGAATCCCCAGCGCGCGAAGCAGCGGCAACAGTACGTGCTGCGCCGCATGGCGGAGCTTGGGTACATTTCTTCGGAGCAGCATGACGCGGCAGTAGCAGCACCGGTGCGGGCCAAAAGAGAAGTGAGCGAATACTCCCTTCATGCGGAATACGTCGCGGAAATGGTGCGGCAGGCGATCGCTGAGCACTTTCCGGAGGATGTCTACACACGCGGCTTCCGCGTCTACACCACGATCCGGAAGGCAGATCAGGAAGCGGCCTATGTCGCGATGCGCCGGGCCGTCCTCGACTACGACCGCCGCAACGGGTACCGGGGACCCGAAGGCTTCGTCCAGTTGCCGGCAGAGCCCAAGGACGACGACTTCGACGACGCCCTCGCGGAGCACGCAGACAACGAAGACCTGCTGGCCGCCGTGGTGCTGAGCGCTGATGCGCGCCAGATCCAGGCGGCCTTGCGCACGGGCGAGAAGGTCGCGATCTCGGGCGAGGGCCTGAAGTTCGCGGCGCCCGCGCTGCATCCGAAGGCGCCGCCGCAGCGCCGGCTGCGCCGCGGCGCGCTCATCCGCGTGCAGCAGGAAGGCAAGAACTGGCAGATCGCGCAGATGCCGGAGGTCGAGGCAGCCTTCATCTCGCTCGATCCGCAGGACGGCGCGGTTCGCGCGCTGGTGGGCGGCTTCGAGTTCCATCGCAACAAGTTCAACCACGTTACCCAGGCATGGCGGCAGCCCGGCTCGTCGTTCAAGCCGTTCATCTATTCGGCCTCCCTCGAGAAGGGCTTCACTCCCGCCACGGTGGTGCCCGACGAGCCGGTGGTGCTGGAGGCCGAACAGACCGGCAGCCAGCGCTGGGAGCCGAGGAACTTCGACAACAAGTTCGAAGGTCCCATGCGCCTGCGCACCGCGCTAGTCAAGTCCAAGAACATGGTCTCGATCCGCATCCTCGAAGCCATCGGCCCCAAGTACGCCCAGGAGTACATCACGCGCTTCGGCTTCGACCCGGAGAAGCACCCGCCCTACCTCACGATGGCGCTGGGGGCCGGATCCGTGACCGCATGGCAGATGGCGCGTGCATACGCGGTGTTCGCCAACGGCGGCTATCTGCTGCAGCCGTATTTCATACACAAGATCGTCGATGACCGCGGCAACCCGCTGGCGCTCGCCAAGCCGAAGCGCGCCGGCGACGAGTCGTTACGCGTTATCGACCCGCGCAACGCTTTCATCATGGATCACATGATGCAGGACGTGACCCGCGTCGGCACCGCTGCGCGCGCGGCGCGGCTGGGGCGCACGGATCTCGCCGGCAAGACGGGCACGACCAACGAGTTTGTCGATGCCTGGTTCGCCGGTTACCAGCCCTCGCTCGTCGGCATCGCGTGGATGGGCTTCGACCAGCCGAGGACCCTGGGCAGGAACCAGACGGGCGGCGTGGTGGCGCTGCCGATGTGGCTCGGCTACATGGACCGCATGCTGAAGGAGATTCCCCAGATGCCCCGCGAAGCGCCGCCCGGCGTGATCAGCGTGCCGGTCATGGGCGTACAGGGAGAGGGGCAGTTGGCGCCCGAATATTTCTATCGCGAGGCGGTGCCGCCGCCCGAGGTGCTGGAGCCCCTGCCGCCCGTTTTCACCCCGGCAGATCCGGAAGCAGAGTCCCCGCCCGCCTAACCGGCCAGGATGACGGCGCGGCCGGTCTGCGCGGACACCAGCTTCGAGAGCGCCGCAAAAAGCTCTGCTCCGTCGCGACTGTCGCGCCAGCTGGCTCCGTCCCATCTGAAGTGAAAGCCGCCGGCGCGCGCGGCGACCCAGACCTCGCGCGCCGCCCCGTGGCGGTTGATTACCATCTTCGAGCCGTCGGCGAATTCGACCTCCAGCACGCCGCCTTCTTTCAGCTCGTAATCGGCGTCGACGCCGCTCGCCTCGAGCGCGCGCTCGATGCGCTGCAGAGCCTCGCCCGCCAAGGCGTCGAACTCGGTCTCGTTCATGGGTGCTAACATGCGGATTTTATGCGATTCCTTCTAGTTTGTGCCGCGCTCGCGCTGGCCGCGGCCGGCTGCGGGCAAAAGGGACTGCTGTACCTGCGCGACAAGCCACCGCCCGGCGTCAAGCCGCCCAAGCCGCCGGCCGAAAAGCCGGTGCCCTACCCGGACGAGGCGCAAAACCGGTAGCCCGCGTGTCCTTCGCTTACCGCAGCGGCGCCCTGTGCGCCGAACAGATGCCTCTCGAAGATGTGGCGCGGCGCTTCGGAACGCCCTGCTACGTCTACTCGGCAACCGCGATCCGCGGCGCCTATGGAGAGTACGCCAGTGCGCTGCAGGGCAGGCCGGCGACGCTGTGCTACTCCGTGAAAGCGAACTCCAACCTCGCCATCCTCGCGCTGCTGGGGCGGATGGGAGCGGGCTTCGACATCGTGTCGGGCGGAGAGCTGGCCCGGGTGCTGGCGGCAGGCGGCGACGCGCGCAAGACGCTGTTTTCAGGCGTCGGCAAGAGCGAAGGCGAGATCATCTACGCCCTCGAGCAGGGCATCGGCTGCATCAACGTGGAGTCCGAGGCCGAGCTCGAGCGGGTCGAGCGCATTGCCCGCCGCCTCGGCCGCCGGGCGCCGATTGCGCTACGCGTCAATCCGGACATCGACGCGCGCACCCATCCGTACATCTCGACCGGCCTGCGCGAGAACAAGTTCGGGGTGGACCATGCGGACGCCGTGCGCCTTTACGCCCGCGCGGCAGCGCTTCCCGCCCTCGAAGTCGTCGGCATCGGCTGCCACATCGGGTCACAGCTGACCGAGTCCGCGCCCTTTGCCGATGCGGCGGGGCGCATGGCCGCACTTGCCGAGCGGCTCCAAGCCATGGGCATCGCGCTGCGCCATATCGACGTGGGCGGCGGCATCGGCATCCGCTATCAGGACGAAACCCCGGAGCCGATCGGCCGCTTCGTCAACCAGGCGCTCGGCGCGCTCGCCGGACGCAGGGAAACCCTCATCGTGGACCCCGGCCGCTCCGTGGTCGGCAATGCCGGCGTGCTCCTTACGCGGGTGGAATACGTGAAGCCCGGGTTCCTTGTGGTGGACGCCGCCATGAACGACCTTATCCGTCCGGCCCTGTACGGTGCATGGCACGAGGTGAAAACCGTCCGGGAATCCGCGCCCGGCGCGGCTGTTTACGACGTGGTGGGCCCCGTATGCGAGAGCGGCGATTTCATCGCGAAGCAGCGCCGCATCACCGCTGGCGAGGGCGACCTGCTCGCCGTCATGTCGGCCGGCGCTTACGGGATGTGCATGAGCTCCAATTACAACTCCCGGCCGCGTGCCGCCGAAGTGCTGGTGGACGGCGAAAAGGCGCACCTGGTCCGCAGCCGCGAATCGGTCGAGCAGCTGTTTGCCCTCGAGCGCATTCCGGCCTGACAATCCCTCGCCTGTGACCGCCAACAACCGCCGCCGCCTGACCGTTGTCGCCCTCGTGGTAGGGCTCGTAGCGGCGGTTGGCCTGGGCACCTACATCGTCGCCGATGGCCGCACTACCAAGGAAGGCAAGCCGGCGGCGGACAAGCGCGCGGCCGGGGCACGCGCCGTGCTGATCGACATCGCCGAGGTGCGGCCGCGAACCCTCGAGATCTATGAGGAGGTGGTGGGCTCGCTGGAAAACGCCATCGACCCGAAGATAGGCGCGGAAGTCGCGGGGCGCGTGACACGCGTGCTCGGCTTCACCGGGATGAAGGTGAAGCGAGGCAATTTGCTGGCCGAGATCGATGCGCAGGACTTCGAGATCCAGTCGCGCGCCGATGCGGCGGAAGTGAAGCGGCTGCAGGCCCTGCTCGAGAACCAGGAGCGGGTGGTAGCGCGCCAGCAGAAGCTGGTTGCGCAGGGCTTCATCTCGCAAAACGCGCTGGACGAGGCGCTCGCGCAGCGCACGGTGCTGCGCGAGCAGCTCAGCGCCGCGCGCGCGCGCGCCGAGTCCACCGGCCGCAGCCTGGGCAAGACGCGCATCATCGCGCCGATCGACGGCGAGATCGAGTCGCAGGTAGTGGCGGCGGGCGACTACGTCAAGGTGGGCGATCCGCTATTCACGCTGGTCGGCATGAGCCGCCTGCGCGCGCACCTGCTGTTCCCGGAGAGCGCGGCGAACCGCATCCGGCCGGGTCTCAAGGTGCGCCTGGAGTCTCCGGCAGCGCCGGGCAAAGTCATCGAGACCCGCATCGACGAGATCAAGCCGACCGTCAACGCCGGCAACAGGGCGCTCGATGCGATCGTGCGCTTCGACAGCCAGGACGGCGGCTTCCGCGGCGGCGCCAGCGTCAATGCGCGCGTAGTGCTCAGCGTCAAGCAGGATGCCCTGATGGTGCCGGAACAGAGCGTGGTGCTTCGTCCGGCGGGCAAAGTGGTCTACGTCGTCAAGGACGGGCGGGTAGCGCAGCGCGTGGTCGAGACCGGACTGCGCCAGGACGGCTGGCAGGAAGTCGCCAAAGGTCTCGCTGCCGGCGAGCTGATCGCCACCGACGGCGCCGGGTTCCTTTCCGATGGCGCCGCGGTGATGCTCGCCGACGCGCCGAAGGAGCGAGCGAAGTGAGCCTGCCCGAGCTTTCCATCCGGCGCCACGTGTTCGCGTTCATGCTGAACGCGGTGCTGATCCTGTTCGGCCTGATCGCCTACGAGAGGATCGGCGTCGACAAGCTTCCATACATCGAGTTCCCGGTGATCTCGGTCACCACCGTCCAGCGCGGCGCCAACCCCGATGTCATCGACGCATCGATCACCAACCTGATCGAGACCTCGGTAAACAGCGTGCCTGGCATCGAGCACATCCAGTCCACCTCGTCGCCCGGAATCTCGAACGTGGCGATCACCTTCGACCTCGGCAAGCCGATCGACGTCGCCTTCCAGGAAGTGCAGGCCAAGGTCAACCAGGTGCTGCGGCGCCTGCCCGACGATGCAGACCCGCCGGTGGTCTCGAAGGTGGAGTCCAACAGCTCCTCGATCTACTGGATGGCGCTGCAGGGCGACCGTACGCAGCAGCAGCTCAACCAGTACGCGCTGAACGTCATCAAGAAACGGCTGGAGACCGTAGACGGCGTCGGCGAAGTACGCATCGGCGGGCGCCGTGACCGCACCATCCGCGTCAACCTGCTGCCGGCGCGCATGGCCGCCTACAGCATTGCGGCGCAGGACATCACCGACGGGTTCCGCCGCGAGCACATCCAGTTCTCGGGCGGCTTCATCACCGGGCAGTCGACCGAGCACCTGGTGAAGCTGGACCTTGAATTCCACCGGATCGACGAGCTCGCCTCGATGATCGTCGGCTACAAGGACGGCGCGCCGGTGCGCCTGCGCGACGTCGCCGAGATCGAGGATGGGCTCAACGACTTCCGCCAGATGGCGCGCGCCAACGGCAAGCCCACGGTAGGCATCGGCATCACCAAGATTCCGAACACCAATACCGTGGCGATCATCGAGGCGGTGGAGCGCCGCGTCGACGAGGAGATACGCCCGCAGCTGCCGCCCGGCCTGCAGCTGGTGCCGATCCAGAACGACGCCCTGTTCATCGACGAGATGGTGGATGCGCTGAAGAGCCACCTGGTCGAAGGCACGCTGCTCGCGGCGCTCATCGTCTGGCTGTTCCTGAAGAGCTTCCGCTCCACGTTGATCATCGCCACGTCCATCCCGGTGTCGCTGTTCGGCTCCATCGCGGTCATGTATTTCTTCGGCTATACGTTCAACTCCGTGACGTTGCTCGCGCTGCTGCTGCTCATCGGCGTGGTCGTGGACGACGCCATCGTAGTGCTGGAGAACATCTTCCGCCACCGCGAGCACCTGGAGCCCGACCGCGTGAAGGCGGCGGTGAGCGGCAGCCGCGAAGTGACCTTCGCCGTCATCGCCGCGAGCTTCTCGCTTGCCGCCATCTTTGCGCCCGTGATCTTCGTTTCGGGCATCCTGGGGCAGTTCCTGCGCTCGTTCGCCGTGGTGGTGACTTTCGGCGTACTCGTGTCGCTGTTCGTGTCGCTGACGCTCACGCCGATGCTCTGCTCGCGGTTCCTGGAGGTCAGCGAGAAGCATGGTCGGGCGTATTGGGCGCTCGAGCGCTTCTTCAACGGCCTGGACCGCGGCTACCGCCGCAGCCTCGCGTGGGCGCTGGGCCACCGCGTGGCGGTCCTGGCGGCCGCGCTCCTCGTCACGCTGTCCTCGGCCTACTTCTTCAGGGCGCTGCCGGTGGAGCTGGCGCCGCAGCAGGACGAGGGCAAGTTCTTCATTAGCATGCGCGCCCCGGCGGGCTCGTCGATCCACTACATGGAAAGAAAGCTTGCTGAAGCCGAGCGCATTGTGGCGAGCTACCCCGAGGTGACGACGGTCTACGGCGTGATCGGCCTGGGGTCGGCTGCGCAGGTGAGCCAGGCGACCGTGGTGGTGCGCATGACGCCCCGCGCCGAGCGCAAGCGCTCGCAACAGCAGGTGCTGGAGCTGCTGCGTCGCGACCTGACGCAGATCGCCGGTGTGCGCGCTTTTCCGCGCGCGCCGGGGCTGGTCCCGCGACAGCGCACCGAAGCGCTGCAGTTCGTGGTACGCGGGCCCGGCCTGCAGGAAATGGGGCGTGTCGCCACCGCGCTGCAAGAGCAGCTGCAGGCCGATCCCGAGATCGGCCGCATGGACACCGACATGCAGCTCGACCTGCCGCAGCTGGTGCTCGAACCCGACCGGCTGCGCACCGCGGCGCTGGGGCTCACCTCGTCGGATGTGGCGCTGGCGGTGAACATGCTCACCGGCGGCATCGACATCGCCAAGTACAACGACCAGCCCGGCGACGGCGAGCGCTACGACGTGCGCGTGAAGGCGAAGGATGGCGAATTCCAGCAGCAGGCGGACCTCGCCAAGATTTACCTGCGCAATCGCAACGGGCAGCTGGTACGCCTGGACAACGTGGCGCGCTTTCGCGAGACCCTCGGCCCGGCGGTCATCCAGCGCTTCGATCTGCAATACGCGGCCACTTTCTACGCCAATCCGACGCTGCCGCTCGGCGCCGCGGTCGAGCGGGTGCGCGAGGCAGCCGCGCAGAGCCTGCCCATCGGCTACAGCGTGACCTTCATCGGCGAGGCCGAGCAGCTGGAGAAGACCAGCAGCGCAGCGCTTTTCACATTCGCGCTCGCGCTGATCCTGCTGTACATGGTGCTGGCGAGCCAGTTCAACAGCTTCCTGCAGCCGCTGCTCATCATGATCGCAGTGCCGCTCGCGGTCATCGGCGGCGTCATTGCGCTATGGCTCTTCGGCTACAGCCTCAACATTTACTCGATGATCGGACTGGTGCTGCTGATCGGCCTGGTGGCAAAGAATTCCATCCTGCTCGTTGACTTGACCAACCAGCGGCGCACGCAGGGCATGGATGTGGACGGAGCGCTCGCCGATGCCTGCCCCATCCGCATGCGGCCGGTGCTGATGACCTCGCTTACGCTGATCCTGGCCTTGGCGCCGGCGGCCATCGGCCTGGGCGCCGGCGCGGAGACGAACGCCCCGCTGGCCGTCGCGGTCATCGGCGGCATGATCACCTCGACGCTGCTCACGCTGGTAGTGGTGCCCGCCGCCTACTCGCTGCTCGAGAACTGGCGCGAGCGGCGCCGCGCCGCACCAGGAAGACATGCCCAATCCGTCCGAAGCGCGTAGCCTCGCCGTATTCTGCGACTTCGAGAACATCGCGCTGGGCGTGCGCGAAGCGAAGTACGCGCAATTCGACATGGAGAAGGTGCTCGAGCGGCTGCTCGCCAAGGGCTCCATCGTGGTGAAGAAGGCCTACTGCGACTGGGAGCGCTACAAGGAATTCAAGGCGGACATGCACGCCGCCTCCTTCGAGTTGATCGAGATCCCGCACGTGCGCCAGTCGGGCAAGAACTCCGCCGACATCCGCATGGTCGTGGACGCGCTCGACCTTTGCTACACCAAGTCGCACGTCGACACCTTCGTCATCGTCAGCGGCGACTCGGACTTTTCGCCGCTGGTCTCCAAGCTGCGCGAGAACGACAAGACGGTGATCGGCGTCGGGGTGAAAAACTCGAGCTCGGACCTGCTCGTCAACAACTGCGACGAGTTCATCTACTACGACGACCTGGTGCGCCAGGACGAGCAGAAGCGCCGCGCCGCGAAGAAGCGCAAGGAAGCCGCGCCCGCCGGACAGGACAAGAAGCAGGAGGCCTTCGACCTCATGCTCGGCACGCTGGAAGCGCTGCTTGCCGAGCGAAGCGCCGACGAGAAGATCTGGGGCTCCATGGTCAAGCAGGCCCTCAAGCGCCGCAACCCGGGGTTCAACGAAACGTACTACGGCTTCCGCACGTTCTCCGAGCTGCTGGAGGAGGCCGGCGAAAAGGGCCTGATCAGGCTTGAACCGGACGAGAAGTCGGGCGGCTACATCGTCCGCCCGGCCTAGCGCCGGCGAGCTTGCCGCGGCGCGGGGCAGACGGCTTCGCGACGTGATCGCCCCGGACCTCAAGGTCCTGTTCTGCGGCATCAATCCCGGCCTTTACTCGGCGGCGACCGGCAATCACTTCGCGCGTCCGGGCAACCGGTTCTGGCCGGCGCTGCACAAGGCCGGCTTCACCCCTCGCCTGCTCCACCCGTCGGAGAAGGAAGAGCTCCTGCAGGCGGGATACGGGCTGACCAACCTGGTGGCACGCGCCACCGCCAGCGCGGACGAGCTCGCGCCCGAAGAGCTCGTCGCCGGCCGCAGACGCCTGGCGGCCAAGGTGCGGCGCTACCGCCCGCGCGCCGTGGCGTTCCTGGGTATGGGGGCATACCGCCATGCCTTTTCGCACCCGGGCGCATCCCTGGGTCCGCAGCCCGCATCCTTCGAGGGGGCGGCCGTCTGGGTGTTGCCTAGTCCCAGCGGCCTGAACGCGAACTACCAGATGCCCGCGCTCGTCCAACTGTTTCGTCGCCTATGGCTACAAAGCTTGAAAAGCCGCTGAAGCGGGAGATCCAGGTCGAGGGCAAGCCCTACATGCTTACGGTAGGCCCGGGGGGCCTGAAGCTCGTCCCGAAGGGCCGGCGCAAGGGCCAGGAGCTTTCATGGAGCGCGCTGGTGAGCGGAGAGGCCGCGCTTGCCGCCGCCCTGAATGCCTCGCTCAAGCGGTAAGACACGCGACCTGCACGGCAGCGCGCCGGACGAATGCCGGGTCGCGTTGCTGGTCATCGACATGATCAACGCCTTCGACTTCGAAGGAGCCGAGGCCATGCTGCCGCGCGCGCTGGCGGCGGCAGGGGCAGTCGCCTCGCTCAAGCAGCGCGCGCGGCAAGCGAACGTCCCGGTGGTGTACGTGAACGACAACTTCGGGCGCTGGCGCTCGGACTTCCACGACGTGCTGGAGCATTGCCTGCGCTCCCCCGGAGGGCAGATTGCCGAGCTTCTGCGGCCGGACCGGGACGACTACTTCGTGCTCAAACCCAAGCACTCGGGGTTCCAGTACACGACCCTCGACGTGCTACTGGAGCACCTGGGCTGCGAGAGGCTGATCCTGACCGGCGTGGCCGGCAATTTCTGCGTGCTGTTCACCGCGCACGACGCGTACATGCGCGAGTTCCATCTCGTGGTGCCCAGCGACTGCATCGCTTCGGCTACCGAGGATGACGACCGCGCCGCGCTCGAGCACATGGCCAAGGTCACCAAGGCCGACACCCGGCCGTCCGCGGAGCTCGACTTCGCGGCGCTCAGGGGTTGAGCTGCTGGTAGACCGCGTTGGCGACCTTGAACAGGTCGTCCTTGCTGATGTCGGCAGAGGAAAGCGCGTAGCCGAGCTTGCGATCGATCCAGTAGAACACGCGTACCTTGCCTTCCTCGGCATACCGGAATGCGGTTTCCCGGTTGTTGACCGCTTCGGCGCGCACGTACAGCGTCACGCGTGTGCCCTGGTTGCACTGGTACATGAAATGCGCCACCGGACCGCTTTCGCCGGGGAGCAGACGGCCGCCGACCAGGCTGTAGCCAACCGACTCCAGCTTCGGCGCACGAAGCGGTGCGCCTAGGCGCTTCGACAGCCAGGCGACGAGGTGCGCCTCCTGGTCCGCGCCGACTTCCACGGGATGGCGCACCTCGGGCGAATAGGTGGCATGCGCGATTGCCGCGCGCTGCGCCATGACCGCGCCCGCATCCGCAGTCGGCCCGGCCACCGGCCGCGACCCATGCAGCTGCCAGCCGGCGGCGGCGCCGATCGCGACGCCGAGGACGAGCCATGCGGCGGCGATGGCGAAGCGCCAAAGGCGGCGCGGCCGTCCCACGCTAAGGCGCAGCCGCTCGGGCACCGGTTCGGAAAGCACTGCGCCGTACGAGGTGCGCAGCCCCTCCGATAGCCTGCGATAGTCGGCCAGGCGCTCGGCTTCTTCCGGGCGGGTCGCGATCCACTCTTCCACCGCGAGGCGCCGCGCGTCGTCCAGCCTCCCGTCGACGTAGGCCTGCAGGTCGGCTTCGGTGATGGGCGCTTCGCTCATTTCACCAGCTTCAGCTTCGCTGCGGCGGACTGTCCGAGCATCATCGTGCGCAGCTTCTCGCGCGCCCGCGACAGCCGCGACATCACCGTGCCGATGGGAATGCCCAGCGTGCGCGCAACTTCCTCGTAGCTCATCTCTTCAAGGGTCACCAGCAACAGCACCGCGGCCTGCTCGGCAGGCAGGCGGGCAATGGCGCGATCGAGGTCGCGCACCAGCAGCGCATCGCCTTGCGGCGCGCGCTGCGCCAGCTCGGGCATTTCCTCCTCGAGCATGTCGGTCGGGCGCGCGGCGCGCACCCGGTTGACGTGTACGTTGTGCATGACCGTGAATAGCCACGCGCGGAGGTCGGTGCCCCGGCGGTACAGGTGCAGCTTCGCCCACGCGCGCTCCAGGGTGTCCTGCACGAGGTCGTCGGCAGTGGCCCGGTCGCCAACCAACGCGCGGGCATAGCGCCGCAGCCGCGGGATCAGCTCGACCAGGCGTTGGGCTTCGTTCATGCTGGAAACACGGATAAAGGGGACGCTATTCCACGCTATTTCGGCGCGTCCGGCAATGGCGGCAGGGAGCGCAGATAGGCGATCAGCGCGTCCAGGTCTTCGCGCGTGAGCTGACCAGTGGTGTTTCGGACCACTTCGCCCATCGCCTCGGAAAGGATATCGCCGTCGGGAGTGAGACCGGTTTGCAGCACTTCGCGCAGGTAGTCGTCCGATACTTTCTTGAGCCGCGTGGGCGTGAGGTTGGTGGCGGTGGCCTCTCCCACCTTCGCTCCGGCGAGATAACGGTTCTTCTGCGGCCCCCCGAGGAAGTTGCGCGGCGTGTGGCATTCCCCGCAGTGCCCCAGCGCATTGCTGAGGTAGGCGCCTCGATTCACCTGGTCGCTTTTCGAGGGGTCGGGCTTGAACGCTCCCGGCTCGAAGAACAGCCACTTCCAGCCCCAGATCAGCCGGCGCCAGCGGTAGGGCCACCCCAGCTCATGCGGCCGGTTCTCGCGGCTGCTTTGCGGCAGGCTGCGCAGGTACGCCCAAAGGTCGCGCAGGTCCTGATCGGTGATACGCGTGAAGGAGGTGTATGGAAACGCGGGATAGTAGTGGGCGCCGTCGGGCCGCTCTCCCTGGCGCATCGCGCGAAAGAAGTCCTGCTCGCTCCAGCGACCGATGCCGGCTTGCGGGTGCGGGGTGATGTTCGGGCCGTAGAACGTGCCGAACGGGGTCTTGAGCTCGCGTCCGCCCGCGTATGGCGGCGCTTCCTGCTTGTCCTCCGTGTGGCAGCCGACGCAGCCTCCCGCCTTCGACAGGTACAGGCCGCGCTTGGCGTCGGCCTGCGCAAGCACGCTGCTCGAGAGAACCATCGCCAGCAGTGCGAGAAATGAAAAAGGGGTGTTGCCACCCCTTCCAGTACCGCTCATGCGAGGAAGCCTACTGCTTCTCGCGGTAAGCGTCGTGGCAGGACCCGCAAACCTTGCCTACTGCGCCGATCTGCGCCTTGACCGCGCTTTCGTCGCCGCTTTTCGCGACGGACTGCAGCTTCTTCGTCTCGGACTGCAGCCGCTCGGCCAGCTCCTTGACCTTGTCCGTTTCCTTGAACAGCTCCGGCTTGGCCCGGCTTTTCTCTCCGGTGGTGCTGGGATGGAATCCGTCCCAGGGCAGCTGCGAAAGCACTGCGAGGTAATCGGCGTTGCGTTGCACGACCTGGGCGTTGTACGGCGCCTTGCCCTGCGCCATCGCCCCTAGCGGGCCAAAATACTTGCCAATCAACGTCATGCCCGCCTGGCGCTGCTTCACCAGGACGTCGGGCTTTGCCTGCGCCAGGGCGGCGCCGGCGCTCGCGCCCAACGCGATCGCTACCAGGGCGGCAACTGCGGTTCTGTTCACCGTATTTCCTCCTGAAGGTTAACCGGGACCGACTGGCTAACACCTCCGACCGGCTTTTATTTCCCCAGATTCAGCGAAGGCCGGCGGCGTACTCGGCTACCGCTCGGATTTCCCGCTCGGTCAGGCGTGCGGCCACGCCGCGCATCATGCCGTTCGGGTCGTTGGCCCGCGCGCCGTCGCGGAACAGCCTGAGCTGAGCGGAGACATATTCGGCGAACTGGCCGGCGACACGCGGATACTGCGCGGGGATGCCTGCGCCGGCTGGCCCGTGGCAGCCGGCACAGGCCGGCACGCCGGTTGCCGGGATGCCGCCGCGCCAGATCTTCTGGCCGAGGGCGGCGAGGTCCTTGTCGGAAGCCGCCGCGGGCCGCAGCGGCTGCCCGGAATACAGCGCAGCCAGTCCCTTCATGTCCGCATCGGACAGGTTGGCCACCATGGGCGTCATGATGTCGCTCGGCCGTGCAGGCTTCTTGCCGCCCTGCCCTTTGAAATCGGCGAGCTGCTTATGCAGGTACTCGGGAACCTGCGCCGCGATCTTGGGGTTGGCCGCCGCGACGCTATTGCCGTCGGCGCCATGGCACGCGACGCATACCTGGCCGGCGATCTGCTTCGCCTTCTCGACATCCTGCGCCTGGACGCCGCCGACGATGAAGACTAGCGCACCAAGCGCGAATGCACGAAGCAATTGTGTCCCCTGGTCCCTGACGAAAGGCGCGATTTTATTAGAATTCGAGGCTTTCGGCAGCCGATGCAGGCCTTCTCGCACGTCACGTTCCTCGTTTCGAGCGGCAGCGTCGCCGACCTGCCGGCGCCCGGGCCGCCGGAGATCGCCTTCGCCGGCCGCTCGAACGTCGGCAAGTCGAGCGCTATCAATGCGCTCGTCGGGCGCAGGCGGCTCGCCTTTACGAGCAAGACGCCGGGCCGCACCCAGACCATCAATTTTTTCTCGCTGGGCGAAAGCGGGCGGCTCGTCGACCTCCCGGGCTACGGATTCGCCCGTGTGCCGAAGCCGCTGCGCGCGCAATGGGGCAAGCTTGTCGGCGGGTATCTGCGTACCCGCCCTACGCTGGCGGGGGTAGTCGCCATCATGGATGCACGACATCCGCACACCGCCCTGGACGTTCAACTTCTCGAGTTTCTGCAAGGCCACCGCCTCCTCGTACTGCTCTCGAAGGCCGACAAGCTGCCGCGCGCGGAGCAAGGCGCAGTGCTGGAAAAAATGCAATCGGCAATCGACGGTGACGTGCTGCTCTTTTCGAGCGTCACGCGACAAGGCGTCGAGCAATTTCGCGACCTGCTGGAGCAGTGGCTGCGTGCTCCCGCTCCGCAGGTCGCTGGAATAAAAAACCCCCGGTAAAGGGGATATAAACCGGGGGTAAAACGCCTTAACTTTGAATTAAGGCACCCGCTCAGGGAGGAGAAGCGGGAGACGATAAACATCGTCTGCAGGTATGATCCATCGACGCCGGCAAAGTTCCCCCCAAAAAAACCTCCGACGAATCAGCGATGAAGGTCTACGGTCAGTTTCCTGCGGTACGCATGCGGCGCATGCGCCGGGACGATTTTTCGCGCCGCCTGATGCGCGAGCACCTGCTAAGCGCCGCGGATTTGATCTACCCCGTGTTCGTCATCGACGGCAAAGCCCGCACCGAAAAAGTGGACTCTATGCCGGGCGTGGAGCGCGTCACCGTGGACAAGCTGCTCGGCGTGGCGGAGCAATGCCTGAAGCTGCACATCCCGGCGCTCGCGCTGTTTCCGGCCATCGATCAGCGCTTGAAGAGCGCTGACGGGCGGGAAGCCTTCAATGCGAAAGGCCTGGTGCCCCGGGCCGTCACGGCGCTGAAGAAGCGTTTCCCGGAGCTCGGCGTGATGACCGATGTGGCGCTCGATCCGTATACGACGCACGGGCAGGACGGTGTGATCGACGACACCGGCTACATCATCAACGACGAAACGCTCGAGGTCCTGGTCAAGCAGGCGCTTGTTCAGGCGCGCGCCGGCGTCGACATCGTCGCGCCGTCGGACATGATGGATGGCCGCATCGGCCGCATCCGCTCGGCGCTGGAGAAAGCCGGTCACATCCACACGAAGATCATGGCGTACTCGGCGAAATACGCATCCGGGTTCTACGGGCCGTTTCGCGACGCGGTCGGCTCGTCAAAGAACCTCGGGAAAGGCGACAAGAAGACCTACCAGATGGACCCGGCGAACTCCGACGAGGCCTTGTGGGAAGTCGGGCTCGATCTCGCCGAAGGCGCCGACATGGTGATGGTCAAGCCGGGGCTGCCGTACCTCGATATCGTGCGGCGCGTGAAGGACGAATTCAAGGCGCCCACCTTCGTCTACCAGGTGTCGGGAGAGTACTCGATGCTGCGCGGGGCAATCGACCGCGGATGGCTGCCGGAATCGTGCATGCTGGAAAATCTGCTGGCGTTCAAGCGCGCCGGCGCGGATGGCGTGCTGACCTACTTTGCCCTGGACGCCGCTAAGGCGCTGTCGCGACAGAAAGCGTCTTGAGAAAGCGCTCTGCGTTCTGGAAGCCGACGACGCGCAGGCCGCGGATCTCGCGGCCTTGCGGATCGAAGAAGATGATCCCCGGCGGGCCGAACAGCGAAAAGCGCTTGAGCAGCGCCCGGTCGGACTCGTTGCTTGCCGTCACGTCCGCCTGCAGCAGCAGCATGCCGTCGAGCTGCGCGCGCACCCGGGGATCGGAGAAAGTGAAGGCTTCCATCTCCTTGCACGACACGCACCAGTCGGCATAGAAGTCGAGCATTACCGGCTTGCCGGGCGCCTTCAGCTTCTCGTGGAGCTCACCGACCGACGCTACCCGGACCCAGGGAAGCTGGGCGCTCGCGGCCGTCCTTCCTTGCGTGAAGCCGGCGAGCGGCCGCAGCGGATCGCGGCTTCCCGACAGGGCGCCCACCAGTAGCGCCACGCCGGCGACGAGGGCCGCCACGCCGGCCCCCTTCCAGAGCCGCCACCAGCCGGACGCCGTCGCGGGCAGCGGATCGAGCGCGCGCAGGAACATCGCGGCGCCGATCAGCAGGGCGGCCCACGCCAGCATGACCAGCATGGCGGGCAGCACCGGCGAAACCACCCAGATCGCAACCGCCAGCAGCAGCACACCGAAGAACCGGCGCACCGATTCCATCCAGGCGCCAGCCTTCGGAAGGAGCGCACCTTCCGAGACGCCGACCGCGATGAGCGGCACGCCCATGCCCAGCGCCATGGCGAAGAGCGCGCCGCCGCCGAGGGCGACATCGCGCGTCTGGGATATGTACAGAAGCGCGCCCGCTAGCGGCGCCGCGACGCACGGGCTGACGATCACGGCCGATAGCGCGCCCATGCCCGCCACGGAGGCGATGCGCCCGCCCTGCAGCTTGCGGTGGGCGGATTGCAGCCTGTCGTGCAGCAAGCCGGGCAGCCGAAGCTCGTAGAGCCCGAACATCGACAAAGCGAGCGCCACGAAGACGAGCGCAAAGGCGCCGAGCACCCACGCGTTCTGCAGGGCAGCGGCCAGCAGCGAGCCGGAGAAAGCGGCGGCCACGCCAGCCGCGGCATACGCGAGCGCCATCCCCAGCACATAGGACGCGGACAGGGCCAGCGCGCGCATGCGGTTCAGGCTCCTGCCTTCACCGGCGATGATGCCCGAAAGAATGGGGATCATCGGCAGCACGCACGGCGTGAAAGTCAGCAGCACGCCGAAGACGAAGAAGCTGCCGAGCACCAGCAACGGAGCGCCCTCGAACAGCCTCGCGATGTCGAAGTCGCTCGCGAAGATGGAGAAGGTCGGCGTGGCATCCACCCGGCGCGGCGCCTCGCTGGCGCCCGCCATGTCGGCCGCCACCTGCAGCATCGCTACCGATTCCATCGGCACGTAGCACACGCCCACATCCGCGCAGCCTTGAGAGGTGACCTTGAGCTCGAATGTCCCTTCGCCCTGCACCGGCAGCAGCATGCGCACTGCCTTGCGGTAGATCTCCATCTCGCCGAAAAACTCGTCCTTGTGCTTCTGGCCGGTCGGCAGCTCAGCAGCGCCCAGCTTCACTTGCGCATTGCCTTCGGCCGCAAACCTGAAGCGCTCGCGGTACAGGTAATAGCCGTCGGCGATGGCGAAGCTCACCTCCACGGTCGACGGGTCGAGGGTGCGCGCGGAAAAGCGGAAAGCCTTTTCCGGCTCGAGCAGGTTGTCGGCCGCGCCGCCGAGCCTGAGCTGCCCCAGTGCAGGCAGCGCCAGCAGCAGGCACCCCAGCAGGAGTAGAAGTCTTCTCAAGGCGTGGATTCCCCGGCGACCCAGGCAAGGTAAGCCGGCAGGCCGCGCTCGATTGGGACCGCAATGATCTCCGGGAGTTCATAGGGGTGCGCGGCCCGCAGCGCCTCCTCGAGCGCGGCATAGCGCTCTGCGGTGGTCTTGATGAGCACCGGATGCTCCTCGTCGTGCTGCACTTCGCCCTTCCACCGGTAGACCGAGCGGCACGGCGCGAGGATATTGACGCACGCCGCCAGCTGCCGCGCGATCAGCAGCTCGGCAATGCGCTCGGCCGCGGCGCGGTCAGGCAGGTTGGTCAGCACCAAGAGGCTGCTCATGGCGCAAGCCCTCAAAGATAGTCGGGTATTGAAGGCGTATGCCCAGGACGCGCTTCAGCTTTGCATTGTCCAGGCGGCGCGACTCGCCCACGAAGGAAAGCATAGGCTCGGGAATGCGGCGCGTGGCTTCCTCCTTCGAAACCCGAGGCGGACGAGGCAGGCCATGCCGGTCGGCTACGGTGTCCAGCCAATCGCCCATTTTGATCTCTGTATCGTCGCTGGCATTGTAGATGCCGCTGGCCGCATCCTCGTCCAGCGCGCGCGCCACGATGGCAGCAAGGTCGTCGGCATGGATGTGATTGGTATAGACGTCGTCCTCGGCGCGCAGCGCCGGCGTGCCGGCGCGAAGGCGCGCGAGCGGCAGCCGGTCGGCGGCGTAGATGCCCGGCGCGCGCAACACCACGAGCGCGATCTCCTTCGACCTGCACCATTGTGCAAGCTGCCGCTCGGCGTCAAGGCGGCGCCGCGCGCGCCCGGTCCTTGGCGCAGGCGCGCGCGACTCGTCCACCCTCACGCCTGCGCAATCGCCGTAGACCCCGCTCGTGCTGACGTACACCATGCGAGCCGGTAGAATGCGGCCCTTTTCCAGCGCCGCGAGAAGATTGGCGGTGCGAGAGTCAGTCTCGCCGTGTGCAGGCGGAGGCGCGCAATGCAGTACCGCGTCGGCCGCGCCGAACGCGAGCGTCTCGGGCCGGTCCAGGTCGCATCCGACAGCGCGCGACAACGGCGTCAGGACGAAGCCGCGCTCCAGGCGCGGCGCCGCCCGGCGGACGATGTCGCCGAAGCCAACGGCGAGCAGGCGTTTCATTCGAGCATTTTATGCGTAAGGTCACGGTCCAACCCAGCGGTCACGCCTTCGAGGTGCAGGAGGGCGAATCCGTGCTCGCGGCTGCGCTGCGCCAGGATCTCGTGCTGCCTTACGGCTGCCGCAACGGCGCCTGCGGCAGCTGCAAAGGCAGGCTCCTCGAGGGCCAGGTCGATTACGGCGTCTACCAGCGGAAGGCGCTGACCGACGCGGAACGGGCACAAGGCAAGGCGCTGTTTTGCCAGGCCCGGCCGCTCACCGATCTCGTGATCGAGGCGCGCACCATCGGCGCAGCGAGGGACATCCAGGTCCGCACCCTGCCGTGCCGGGTGCAGAAGCTGGAGCGCCTCGCCGATGACGTCATGGCCATCTATCTGAGGCTGCCGGCCAACGAGCGGCTGCAGTTCCTCGCCGGCCAGTACCTCGAGTTCCTGCTCAAGGATGGCTCGCGGCGCAGCTTCTCCATGGGCAACGCGCCGCACGACGACGAGCTCATCCAGCTGCACGTGCGCCACGTGGCGGGGGGCCAGTTCACCGATCACGTGTTCGGCAAGATGAAGGAGCGCGACATCCTGCGCTTCGAAGGACCGCTCGGCACCTTCTTCCTGCGCGAAGAATCGCAGAAGCCCATCGTGCTTGTAGCCTCGGGCACCGGCTTCGCGCCGATAAAGTCGATCATCGAGCACGCGCTGCACAGGAACATCGCGCGTCCAATGACCCTGTACTGGGGCGGCCGTCGTCCGCAGGACCTGTACATGGATGCACTGGTGCGCCAATGGCCGATCACCTATGTCCCGGTGATCTCGGACGCGCTGCCCGAGGACCGCTGGACCGGGCGCACGGGCTTCGTGCACCGCGCGGTCATGGAGGATCATCGCGACCTGTCGGCGTGCCAGGTTTATGCCTGCGGCGTGCCGGTAATGGTCGACGCGGCGCGACGCGACTTCGTGCAGCAGTGCAAGCTGCCCGAGGACGAGTTCTACGCCGACAGCTTCACCACCCAGGCCGATCTGGCGGCCGGGTGACCCGGTCGCCGCTCGGTCAAGCGCTTCTGGTCGCTGCCCTGCTGACCGGATCAACGCCAGCGAAGGCCAGGAAGTCGATCATGCGGAACTCGCCACTCGCCGAGCCATCCATTCGCGGCAGCGTTGGCTTCCACCACGGGTTGCGCGACAGGTAGGATTCGCGGTCCATCTGCAGCAAGCCGATGAAGACCTCGCCGACGATGCGCCCGCCCACCGGGCCGAGCCGGCGCCCGCCCTCCCGCACTTCGGCTTCCTTGATGACGTAGTACCAGAGCGGCGTCGAGCGCTCCAGGCCCAGGCCATAGGCGCGCAGCTCGGCCAGCTCCGAGTCGACGAGCGGGGCCACGCCCATCCGCCGGGCGATGAGCTGCCCGGAAGGCAGCAGCCACGTCACCTGGCGCAGCAGGTTGCGCTGCGCGAGCGAGGTGGGCGGCTCGCCGGTCGCGATGGTACCGAGCGGCAGGTTGAACAGCGGCGTCGAGATCCGCGCGTCGATCAGCTTGTTCGGCCGCATGTCTTCGCCCAGCGTGCCGGCGCCGCTCGGCCGCGGAATCGAGCCGAAGTCGAAAAATGTTTCCCAGCCGATGAAGCGCCGCGATGCGCGCGCGCCGCCGCGCAAATCGACCGGGTCGGTCTGGCCCTCACCCGCCGCATCGAAAATCATGCCGAAGAACGCCGCGCCGTTGTCTCCGTTGAGGTTGGCGCGGTACGACGGCCGCACCATCGAATGCCCGAAGCGGTAGGCCGCTCCCTGGAACTCCACCGGGACGAAGCCCACGGGAGGCCGGTAGAACCGGCGCCCGCGGTAGAGAATGTCCGCGACGAGGTCCCGTCCAATGAAAAGCGGCAGGAACTCGTGCACCACCATCCAGTGGTAGTGCCAGGTGGTAAGGCGGCGCGCTTCGTGGAACACCTCGTCCGCATCCCAGCTCCGGAGGCGGCGCGCGACGTAGTCCACTGCCCGGTTGTGGAAGGCCAGGAATGCCGCCTGCAGCCCCGCGATCACTACGTTCTCGTCGTTGCGTGGATCGGCGATGATCGCCCGGCCGTCGCGGCGGCGCGGCAGGTCCTCGAACAGGCCGCCGCTTTCGAGCTTCAGCTTGATGGGCGATCGCGCATGACCGTAGAGCTCGGGCGAGCGGTGCGGACCGCCGCCGTAGACCGAATCGAGGTCGAGCGCGGGCGTGCGGCTGTTCGGCGAGCCTTCAGGGCTCGCCGGCACGTTGAGCCGCGAAGTGAGGTCGAAGGTGATGTCGTGGTCCAGAAATTGGCCCATGAACGTGGTGCCCGCGGTATGCGCCGGGTTGTCGGGGTTGTTAACGCTCAGCGCCGGGTCCGCGATCAGCGCCACGGGTCCCGCCGCCAGCGGGTCCTTCGCATCCAGGATGCCGCCCGGCTTGCCGATGTCGAGCAGCGCCGCAGTGAGCGCAGGGCTGCTGCGCGCAAAGAACGGCGGTAGCTCCGGGAACATCCGCCCGAACCGATCCTCCCTAAGGACGAAGCGGGAATGCGAATGCTGCTGGCCCAGCGCCTCGGCCATGCCGAGGAAGCTCCAGCCGCCGAGCGACACGGCGCCCAGCGCGCCGAGGAACGACCGCCGATCGAAGCGGCGGGAAGTGCTGCCATGCTGATGGATTGACACGCTTTTCTTCTCCGATTGTTTCCCTACGGGCGGTCCCACCCAAGGCACCGGAGAAGGCGCGATGACGGCGAGCAGCGCCGTACGCGTCGACAGCTTTATTGTTCATGACTCCTCCCTCTGGCGCCCCGCTTGTAGTGCAGCGTCACAGCCGGTGGAATGGTCCGCACGGACCGTGCCACGCGGCCGCATCCAGCGAAATCAACGGGTTGACCCAATCGACGTGGCCGTGTGCGCTACGAACTTGTAGTTGAAGCCCGACGCAAAACGGACTTCAAAGCTCTATGCGCAGGAAAAGCGGCGGTCGGGCGCCGCCGACGCTCTAGGCGCTTTCGCCGAGGTAAGCCTCGCGCACCTTCGGGTCCTTGAGCAGGCGCTCGGCCTCGTCGGCGAGGACGACGGTCCCGGATTCCATCACATAGCCGCGGTTCGCGATCTGCAGCGAGAGCAACGCGTTCTGCTCCACGAGCAGCACCGTTACGCCCCGGGCAGCAATGTCGCGCACGATCTCGAAGATCTTTGCCACCATCATCGGCGCGAGGCCCATGGATGGCTCGTCCAGCAGCAGCAGCTTCGGCTCGCTCATGAGCGCGCGCGCGATGGCGAGCATCTGCTGCTCGCCGCCGGACAGCGTGCCGGCGATCTGATGACGGCGCTCCTTCAGCCGCGGAAAGGCGGCGTACTGCGCTTCCGGGTCGGCTCGACCGCGTGCGTATCCGCCCATGGCGAGATTCTCGTGGACCGTGAGCTGCGGGAAAACGCCGCGTCCCTCGGGGACCAGCACGAGCCCCTGGCGCGGCAGCTCGTGCACCTGGACGCGGCTGATGTCCTTGCCTTCGTAGCGCATCGTCGTCGACTCGGAAGGCAGCAGCCGGCAGATCGCCTTGAGGGTGGAGGTCTTGCCGGCGCCGTTGGCGCCGATCAGGCATACCAGCTCTCCCTGCGCCACCTCCAGGTCGATGCCTCTCACGGCACGAATGCCGCCGTAGTGCACCTGCAGCCCGCGCACTTCAAGGAGCATTCGGCACTTCAAGCAGCATTCGGCGTTCCGAGATAGGCCTCGATCACCTTGGGATCCCGCTGCACGTCCGCGGGCAGGCCTTCGGCGAGCTTTTGCCCGTAGTCGAGCACCATGACGCGATTGCACAAGTCCATCACGAGGCGCACGTCGTGCTCTATGAGGAGCACCGTGACGCCCGCGTCGCGGATGCGGCGCACCAGCCGGCCGAGCGCCAGGCGCTCGGTGGCGTTCATGCCGGCCGCGGGCTCGTCGAGCGCGAGCAACTTCGGATCCGTGGCGAGGGCGCGCGCGATCTCGAGCCGGCGCTGGTCGCCATAGGGGAGGCTGTTGGCCGCGTCGTTGGCGCGCGGGCGGATGCCGACGTAGTCGAGCAGGTCGAGCGCGCGGCGCTCGATGGCTCTCTCTTCCTGGCGCGTGGCGCCGTTGCGCAGGATGGCCCCGAAAACGCCCGCGCGCGTGCGCACGTGCCTGCCGATCATGACGTTCTCGAGCGCCGACAGGTTGTGGAAAAGACGGATGTTCTGGAAAGTGCGCGCGATGCCCGCCGCGGCGATGCGGTCGGGGGTGAGGCCGGTGATGTCGCGCCCGTCGAAGACGAAAGCGCCGGCGTCCGGGCGATAGATGCCGGTGAGCAGGTTGAACAGCGTAGTCTTGCCGGCGCCATTGGGCCCGATCAGCCCGTAGATTTCGCCCGGCGCGATGCCGAACGACACCTCGTGCAGCGCCTGCACGCCGCCGAAGCGCTTGCTGACCTGCGTGGCGGCGAGCAGGCTCACGCGGCGCGCTCGGCGAGCTCGCGCTTCCTGACCGCAGAAGGCAGCAGCCCCGCGGGCCGGAAGAGCATGACGAGCACGAGGGCCAGGCCGAACAGCAGCATGCGGATCACTTCCGGTTCCACCAGCATGCGGCCGAAGAGCGCCCGCTGAGCCGGCTCGACCGTCCAGCGGAGAATCTCGGGCACGAACGACAGCAGCACTGCGCCGAGGATCACGCCCCAGATGTTGCCCATGCCGCCCAGCACCACCATCGACACCACCATGATCGACTCGACCAGCACGAAGCTCTCCGGCGAGATGAAGCCCTGGATGGCGGAGAACATGCCGCCGGCGATGCCGCCGAAGCTCGCGCCCATGGCGAAGGCGAGCAGCTTCATGTTGCGGGTATTGATGCCCATGGCGCGGGCTGCGATCTCGTCCTCGCGGATCGCCTCCCAGGCGCGCCCGATGCGCGAGTCCTGCAGCCGCATGTTGACCACGATGATGGCGAGCGCCACCGCGAGCAGCAGGTAGTAGTACTTGATCGGCCCGCTGAACTCGATGCCGAGAAAGGTCTCGTACTTGCCGAAGCTGAACCCGCCCAGGCTGAACGGGTCGATGCGCGTGATTCCCTGCGGACCGTTGGTGAGGTTCACTGGACGCGACAGGTTGTTGAGGAAGATGCGGATGATCTCGCCGAAGCCGAGCGTGACGATGGCCAGGTAATCGCCGCGCAGCTTGAGCACCGGCGCCCCCAGCAGCACGCCGAACAGCGCGGCGATTCCGGCGCCGATCGGCAGGATGATCCAGAACGGCAGGTGCAGGTTGAAGTGCGGACTGGCGAGCAGCGCGTAGGTGTAGGCGCCGATGGCATAGAAGGCGATGTAGCCGAGGTCGAGCAGCCCGGCGAAGCCGACGACGATGTTGAGGCCGAGCGCCAGCATCACGTAAAGAATCGCGTAGTTGGTGATGCGCACCCAGGTGGTGCCGACCTGCGCCAGGGCGAACGGCAGCAGCGCCAGGGCCACGCCGATCAGCGCGAACCCGAGCCACAACAGCCAGGGGCGTGCGCGGGTGTCGAAGAACGGCTTCAGGCGCGGTCTCCCACCCGCTCGCCGAGCAGACCCTGCGGACGGAAGACCAGCACGAGGATCAGCACGACGAAGGCGAATACGTCCTGGTAGTTGGAGCCGAACAGGATGAAGTACCCGCCGCCTTCGCACGCACCGATGACCCGGTTGACCAGCGGCCAAGTGCACAGGTCGGTAAGGTCGCCGATATAACCGGCGCCCAGCGCCTCCACCAGGCCGAGGAGGATTCCGCCGAGCATCGCGCCCGGGATGTTGCCGATGCCGCCCAGCACGGCGGCCGAAAAGGCCTTGAGGCCGAGCACCGATCCCATCGTGTACTGCGCGATTCCGTAATACGTACCGAACAGCACGCCGGCAATCGCCCCGAGCGCTGCGCCTATGACGAAGGTGGCGGCGATCACGCGGTTGACGTCGATGCCCATCAGCCCGGCAACCTGCGGGTTCTGCGCAGTGGCGCGCATCGCCGTGCCGAGCGGCGTGCGGTACACGAGCAGCGCGAGCCCTGCCATGAGCGCCACGCAGATCGCCAGGATGGCGATCTGCACCGTGGTGATGGCTGCCCCGCCTATGAATAACGTCCGGGACTGGATGATCTGCGGGAAGGCGAGGACGTTGCGGCTCCACACCATCAGCGCCAGGTGCTGCAGGATGATGGACACTCCGATGGCGGTGATGAGCGGCGCGAGACGCGGTGCGCCGCGCAGCGGCCGGTAGGCGAGGCGCTCCACGGAGTAGCCGACCAGCATGCACACGGCCACCGCGCAACCGGTGCCGATGAGCACCACGGCGAGCGGCGGCAAGCCCGCGGGCGCAAGCGCGTTGATGATGGTGAATGCGACCATGGCGCCGATCATGACGACCTCGCCGTGCGCGAAGTTGATCAGCTGGATGATGCCGTACACCATGGTGTAGCCCAGCGCCACCACGGCGTATACGCTCCCCGCCGTCAGCCCGTTGATGATCTGCTGGAGAAACGTCTCCACGGGCGGCTAGCCTAAACCAAAAACAAAAGCGGCACCCCAGGGGTGCCGCTTTCGGATCTGTCCTGGAGCGCCTACTTTGCGCCGCCCATGCTCTTCAGAAACTCCTCGTAGGATACGGTCTTGCCGCTCTTCACCACCGCGAGCGGTTCGATCTTGCCGCCCTTCATGGTGAAGATGGTGATCTCCGCGTCCTTGCGGTCTCCCTTGTCGTCGAAGCTGATGCTGCCGGTGGAGCCGCTGAAGCTCATCTTCTGCAGCTCCGGCAGGTACTTCGCCGGGTCGGCGGAGTCGGCCTTCTTCATCGCCTCGATGAGCAGGTTGGTGGCGTCGTAGGTGAACGGCGCGTAGAGAATCGGGTCGATGTTGAACTTCTGCTTGTAGGCATCGAGGAACTTCTTCGAGGCGGCTTGCGGCGGGATGCCGGCCTGCGAGCAGAGCAGCCCTTCGGCCGCCTCGCCCGCCAGCTCCTTCATCTTGTCGGTGCAGGCGCCGTCGCCGAAGGAAAACACCGCCTTCATGCCGAGCTCGCGCCCCTGCTTGAGGAGCGGCCCGCCGGTGGCGTCCATGCCGCCGTAGAACACGGCGTCGGGGCTCCTGCCGCGCAGCTTGGTGAGGATGGCTTTCCAGTCGGTGGTCTTGTCCGTGCCCTTCTCGCGCGGCAGCACCTCGATATTCGCCGCCTTGAGCGTCTTCTCCACTTCGTTGGCGATGCCTTCGCCATAGGCCGTTGCGTCGTCGATGACCGCCACGATCTTCGGCTTGCGCTCGCCGGCGAGGTAGCTGGCGATCGCCGGGCCCTGCTGGTCGTCGCGGCCCACCACGCGGAAGACCCCCTTGAACCCCTGCTCGGTGAGCTTCGGGTTGGTGGCGGAGCCCGAGATCATTGGGATGCTGGCCTGGTTGTAGATCGCCGAAGCCGGGATGGTGGTGCCGGAATTCAGGTGGCCGACCACGCCGTTGACCTTCGCATCGACCAGCTTCTGCGCCACGGTGGTGCCTACCTTGGGATCGGCCTGATCGTCTTCCGCGATCAGCGTGAACTTCACGGCCTGCCCGCCGATCTGGATCTTCGCTGCGTTCGCCTCGTCGATGGCGAGGCGCGCGCCGTTTTCGTTGTCCTTGCCGAGGTGGGCGATGCCGCCGGTCAGGGGAGCGACATGGCCGATCTTGACTTCCATGCCGCCGGACGCCTTGCCTTCGGCCTTGGCGGCCGGCTTTTGCTCGCCGCATCCGAGCAGGATTGTGGTCGCGGCAACGAGGGTGATACTGAGCTTCTTGTTCATGGGTTCTCCCGCAGGTGGCTTACGCCGCCAATGCTACTGCGAGAGGATCCATTTAACTAGCGCGCGCACGTCGGCGTCGGGAACCGCGGTGTTGGGCGGCATCGGTATCTGGCCCCAGGTGCCCTGGCTGCCCTTCTTGACCTTGTCGAAAAGGCGGGCTTCGGCCCCCTTGTCGCCCTTGTACTTGGCGGCCACGTCCTTGTACGCGGGACCGACCAGCTTCTTGTCGACCGCATGGCACGCGAAGCAGGCGTGCTTTTTCGCCAGCTCGGGGCTCGCCGCCGCTGGGAGCGCAGCGAGCGCCGCCAGAATCGTCGCCAAGTACCTCATGCTTTCTCCTTGAGTACTTTTTTCAAGTGTACAAGATCGGAGATCGGCTCCAGGCAAGTAACGCCCCGGCATAGCCATCCGTTGACCGTCTCGGGGCGGGCGGGCTTGTCGAGCGGCGCAGGCAGCCGCTCGACGCCCTCGGGTATGCCGAGCATTGCCGCATCCGGCAAATACTCGTGCGCGAGATCGGACTGCCACGCCTGCAATGGGCCCTCCTTGCCCCGCATAACGAGCAACGCGGGCGGCGAGAGCTGCTCGTCGAGCGCGATGGCCATCGCGGCAAAACCGGCGGGGTACGCGCGCATAGCCGGGTAGAAAAGCGCGACGGTGCGCTGCGCGGCGCGCGCATATCGCTCCTCGCCGGTCAGCGCGGCGAGGCGGCCCAGCGCCCATGCGGCGACCGCGTTGCCCGACGGCGTGGCGTTGTCGTGCCCCGGCTTGGGCCGCAGGATGAGCCGCTCGTGGTCGCGCGAGGTGAAGAAAAAGCCGCCGCGCTGCGCGTCCTCGAACTGCTCGAGCAGCACATCGGCAAGCTCGCAGGCCCAGGCGAGATCCGCGGGGCGGAACTCGGCCTGCAGCAACTCCAGCAGCCCGGCGATCAGGAACGCATAGTCGTCGAGATAGGCATTGAGGTGCGCCCGGCCGTCCTTGTACGTGGCGAGCAGGCGGCCGTCGCGCCACATGGACGCGCGAACGAAGTCCACAGCGCGCCTCGCGGAGGCAAGCCACGGCGCCTGGCCGAACACGCGCGCAGCCCGCGCCATGCCGCGCACCATGAGCGCGTTCCACGACACGAGAATCTTCTCGTCGCGGCCTGGCCGCACGCGCTTCTCGCGCGCCGCGAAAAGCCTGGCCTTCGCCGAGCGCAGCGCCGACTCGTCCGCGGAAGGTCGGGTCACCCGCAGGTGCCAATGCCGGTTCTCGAAGTTCGGCGGCTGGTCCAGCCCGTAATGTGACTCGGCGGCGCGGTATTCCTCGTCGCCCAGCAGCGAGCGCACCTCCTCGCGGTCCCATACATAGAACTTGCCTTCCTCGTGCTCGCTGTCGGCGTCGAGCGAGGAAAAGTAGCCGCCCTCCGGGGACTGCATCTCGCGCATGACCCAGCCGGCGGTCTCTTGCGCGCAGCGCGCGAACAGCGCATCGCGCTCCACCAGCCACGCGTCCGCGAGCAGCGCAAGCAGCGGGCCGTTGTCGTAGAGCATCTTTTCGAAGTGCGGGATGGTCCAATGCGCGTCCACGCTGTAGCGGCTGAAGCCGCCGCCGAGCTGGTCGTAGATGCCGCCCTCGCACATGCGCCGCAAAGTGAGCACGACCATGTCGCTCGCGCCCTTGCGCAGGCAGAGCTCCAGATCGGTCGGGTGCGGAAACTTCGGCGCGGCACCGAAGCCGCCGTGCTGCGCGTCGAAATTGCCGCGCAGGTTGTCCAGCATCTCCTGCAGCACCTCCGCGGACAGGCCGGCGTCCGCGTGCTCGGGCAGGGTGCGGGCGAGCGTATCGATCACCTCGGCGTTCTGCGCTTCGATGTCGGCGCGCTTCTCGCGCCAGATGGCGGCGATGCGCTCGCAGAGCTCCGGAAACGCCGGCATGCCATAGCGCGGCGCCTTCGGAAAGTACGTGCCGCCGAAGAACGGCGTGCCGTCGGGCGACAGGAACATGGTGAGCGGCCAGCCGCCGGGGCGCCGCGCGAGCATCTGGTGCGCCGACTGGTAGATCTGGTCGAGATCGGGCCGCTCTTCGCGGTCCACCTTCACGTTGACGAACAGCCGGTTCATCACCGCAGCGACCTGCGGATCCTCAAAGCTCTCATGCGCCATGACGTGGCACCAGTGGCATGCCGAGTAGCCGACCGAGAGCAGGATCGGCTTGTCCTCGGCGCGCGCGCGAGCGAGCGCTTCGTCGCCCCACGGATACCAGTCGACCGGGTTATCCGCGTGCTGCTGGAGATATGGGGAGGTTTCCCCGGAAAGACGGTTGCTCATTGGAAAGCAGGAACTGCGGGCACAAAGCAAAACCCCCGCCGCAGCGGGGGTTTCACCGGGTGCTGGAGAGGTTACCGCACCGGTCGCGTGAAGGGGAAGATCTTGGTAAAGCCCAGAATATCGGTAAGCAGCAGCACCAGGAACACTACCAGGAGGACGCCCAGGACATCACCGCCCGCCGGCAGGCTGTCGATGTGCGCGACGAGCTGCGCAGCTTCCTCGTCGGTGAGCGCCGCTACGCGCGCTTTCACGTCGGCCGGGCTTGCGCCCTGGGCTTCGAGGGCCTTGCGCACCTCCGCCCGATCGAGGAAGGTCGCAATGCGCTCGTGCCGGGCGGAGGCGAGCGCGGCCTCCGTGCCGAGCATGCCGGCGTGCACCGGCAGCGGCAGGCCGAGTCCGGCGATCGATACCACGAGCAGGCTGGCGATAAGGCGGCGAAACTTGGTGATCATGGGGTTCTCCCTTGTTCGTTGGTTAGGCCGGGGCAGCTTACCATCGGCCCCATGCACGACCAACCGCAGGCTTCCGAAGTGTTGCTTTTTTGGTTTGGCGGACCGGCTGAGCGCGGCAGGCGCCAAAAGCGCTGGTTCGAGAAGAGCGAGGCCTTCGACCGCCAGATCGGCGACCGTTTTGCTGCGGCTTACGAGTTCGCGGCGGCGGGGAATCTAAGTCACTGGAGAGGCGACCCCCACGACTGCCTGGCACTCATCGTGCTGCTCGACCAGTTCCCGCGCAACATGTTCCGCGACACGCCGCGCGCCTTTGCCGCCGACCCGGTGGCGCTCGACGCGGCGCGACACGCGGTGGCCGAAGGCCATGACCGCACGCTATTGCCGGTGGAGCGCCTTTTCGCCTATCTGCCTTTCGAGCACAGCGAATCGCTGGAAGACCAGCACCGCGCCTGCGAGCTCACGAAGCCGCTCGAAGCTTTCCCCGAAACCTTCGACGCCTACCGCTACGCCGTCGCCCACCGCGACATCATCCAGCGGTTCGGCCGCTTTCCGCACCGCAACGCGATCCTCGGCCGCGCGAGCACGGCGGAGGAGATCGAGTTCCTGAAGCAACCGGGCTCGAGCTTCTAGTCGGTCACGGCCCCTTCGGAGGCGGTCGAGACGAGCTTCATGTACTTGGCAAGCAGGCCCTTGGCGTAACGCGGCTTCGGCGGCTTCCACTTCTTGCGTCGCGCGGCGAGCTCCCTCGCCGACACGTTCAGCTGGATCAGCCGCCTTTTCGCATCGATGGTGATCGAGTCGCCTTCGCGCACCAGCGCGATGGTGCCGCCGGCGTAGGCCTCCGGCGCCACATGGCCGACGACCATGCCCCAGGTGCCGCCCGAAAAGCGCCCGTCGGTAAGCAGGCCGACCGATTCGCCGAGTCCCTGCCCGATGAGCGCGGAGGTCGGTGCGAGCATTTCCTGCATGCCGGGGCCGCCTTTCGGGCCTTCGTAGCGGATCACGATCACGTCGCCGGGCTTGATGCGCTTCGCCATGATGGCCTTCATGCAGGCGTTCTCCGAGTCGAACACGCGCGCAGGGCCGGTGATCGCCGGATTTTTGAGGCCGGTGATCTTGGCGACACAGCCCTCAGGGGAAAGATTGCCCTTGAGGATGGCAAGGTGACCTTGCCGGTAGAGCGGCTTGGACCACGGGCGGATTACTTCCTGGTCGGCACGCGGCTCGGCCGGGACGTCCTGCAGCATCTGCGCCATCGTCTTGCCGTGTATGGTCATGCACTCGCCGTGCAGCACGCCGTTCGCGAGGAGGATCTTCAGCACCTGCGGCACGCCGCCCGCGCGGTGGAAATCCACGGCCACGAAGCGCCCGGAAGGCTTCAGGTCGCACAGCACCGGTACCTTGCGGCGCACCCGCTCGAAGTCGTCGATGGTCCACTTGACGCCGGCGGCGCGCGCGACCGCCAGGTAGTGCAGCACGGCGTTGGTGGAGCCGCCGGTCGCCATGACCAGGGCCACCGCGTTCTCGATCGACTTGCGCGTGATGATGTCGCGCGGCTTCAGGTTGCTGCGGATCGCCTCGATCAGCACCTGCGCCGACTGTGCCGCCGAATCGGCCTTTTCCGGGTCGGGGGCCGCCATCTGCGAGGACCCGAGCAGGCTCATGCCGAGTGCCTCGAACGACGAGCTCATCGTGTTCGCCGTGTACATGCCGCCGCAAGCACCCACGCTCGGGCACGCGTTCTTCTCGATACCGACGAAGTCTTCCTCCGGCAGCTTGCCGGCGGCGTAGGCCCCGACCGCTTCGAACGCCGACACGATGGTGAGGTCCTGGCCCTTCCACTTGCCCGGCTTGATGGTCCCGCCGTAGACGTAGATGCCGGGCACGTTCATGCGGGCCATGGCAATCATTCCGCCCGGCATGTTCTTGTCGCAGCCGCCGACCACCAGCACGCCGTCCATCGCCTGGCCGTTGACGCTCGTCTCGATGGCGTCGGCGATCACCTCGCGCGACACCAGCGAATACTTCATGGCCTCGGTGCCCATACCGATGCCGTCGGTGATGGTCGGCACGCCGAACACCTGCGGCTTCGCGCCGGCCTGCTCGAGCGCGGCCATCGCGCGGTCGACCAGCGGCTGGATGCCCGCGTTACAGGGATTCATCGTCGAGTGGCCGTTCGCCACGCCGACGATGGGCTTGTCGAAGTCGCCGTCGCCAAAGCCCACCGCGCGCAGCATGGCGCGGTTGGGGGAGCGTGCGACGCCCTGGGTAATGAGGCGGGAGCGCCGGTTCTGGGATTCTGCCATCGGTTCCTCCTGGAGAGCCGCGATTCTGCGCCGCCCTCAGCGTGCCGGCCAATGCAGATTGAATGCGCCTGTAATACCCTTTGCGCATGAATCTGCCGGAAATCTGGCAACTGCGGTATTTCATCGCGGTGGCCGAGCGGCTGCACTTCGGCCGCGCCGCGGCGGCCCTGCACATCTCCCAGCCGCCGCTGTCGCGCGCGGTCCGCTCACTTGAAGCGAGCCTCGGCATCCCGCTCTTCACTCGCACCCGACGGCGCGTGGAGCTCACGCCCGAGGGTGCCCGCCTGCTCGACGAGGCGCGGCGCGCGCTGGCACAACTCGAGCGCACGGTGCTCGAGGTGCGCGGCATGGCCGCGGGCGAGCAGGGACGCCTGCGCATCGGCTTCGTGTCGCTCGCGGACTTCGGCGTGCTCCCCGGGCTGCTGAAGGCCTACAAGGCGGCCCATCCCGGCGTGCGCCTCGCCCTGCGCGAAATGCTTTCCCCGGAGCAGGCGGCGGCGCTCGCCGCCGGCGAGCTGGATTTCGGCATGCTGCTGCCCCCGGTACCCGACGCCTCGCCAATGGAGCACCTGGTCGTGCAGCGTGACCGCTTCGTCGCCGCGCTGCCTGCCCAGCACCGGCTGGCTAAGGAGCGCGGCCGCCTTGCCATGGGCGCCCTGGCGGGCGAGAGCTTCGTCATGGTGCCGCGCGACATCGCGCCCGGCCTTTACGATATCGTGGCGGGTCTTGCGGCGCGGGCGGGCATCGCCTTCAACGTCGCCCAGGAAGCCATACAGATGCAGACGGTCGTCAGCCTGGTTTCCAGCGGACTCGGCCCAGCCATAGTGCCGGCTTCGCTCGCCAACCTGCGTCGCCGGGGCGTGGTCTACCGGCCGCTTTCCGACCGCCACCCGGTGCTCGAGCTGTGGCTCGCCTGGCGGCCCGGCGCGCTGAGCGGCGCCGGCCGCGAGTTTCTCGCCCAGGCGCGGGCGGCATGCTGATCCACCCGCAGATCGATCCCATCGCCTTCTCCATCGGGCCGCTCGCCGTGCGCTGGTACGGCCTCATGTACCTCGCCGGGTTCGCCGCCGCGTGGTGGCTCGGCACGAGACGCATCAAAGCCGCCCTTGCGCCCATCACGCGCAAGCAGTTCGACGACCTCATCTTCCTTGCGGTGCTCGGCGTGATCCTCGGCGGACGACTGGGGTACGTGCTGTTCTACAAGCCCGGCTACTATGCCGCCCACCCGCTGGAGATTTTCGCGGTATGGCAGGGCGGGATGTCCTTCCACGGCGGGCTGCTCGGCGTGATGGCGGCGATGTGGATCGCCGCCCGGCGCAACCGGGTTCACTTCCTGAGCCTGATGGACTTCGTCGCGCCGCTGTGCCCGCTCGGCATCGCGGCCGGGCGCGTCGGCAACTTCATCAACGGCGAGCTTTGGGGGCGCGTCACCGGCCTGCCCTGGGGCATGGTGTTCCGCGGCGCCGGCGACGCCCCGCGCCATCCCTCGCAGCTCTACCAGGCCGCGCTGGAGGGCTTCGCCCTGTTCGTGGTGCTGTGGTGGTTCTCCTCCAAGCCGCGGCCGCGCGGCCAGGTGAGCGCCGTCTTCCTCATCGGGTACGGAGCCTTCCGCTTCATCGCCGAGTTCGCACGCGAGCCCGACGCTTTCCTCGGGCTGCTCACCCTCGGCCTCACCATGGGCCAGTGGCTGTGCATCCCGATGATCATCGGCGGCGTCCTGCTGTTCGCGTGGAGTCGACGCTAGCCCCGGTCTTCGGGGCAGTGCTGCCGGTCTTCGGGCTGGTGGCTTGTGGCTACTTCGCCGGGCGCTTCAAGCTCGTGACGCAGGCTTCGAGCCACGCGCTCAACCAGTTCGTCTACGCATTCGCCCTGCCGGCGATGCTGTTCATTGCGGTCTACCGCGGCTCGCTGGAAGAGATCCTCAGCGGCGCGTTCCTGCTCGCCGTCATCCTGGCCACCCTGGGGACCGCGCTGATCGGTTTCGCGCTTTCGTACTACGTCGCGCAGGCGCCGCCCGCCGAGAGCACGATGCGCGCGCTCAACGCCTCGTTCGCGAACACCGGCTACCTCGGTATCCCGCTGGTGACCGTCGCCTACGGCGAGCGCGCGGCGCTGCCGGCAGCGCTCGCCACCGTGGCGACGAACATCATCTCGTTCGCGCTAGCCATCGTCTGCCTGGAGCTGTTCGTCAACCCTCGGCGCGGCGGCGTGCGCCGCGCGCTGTCCGGCGTAGTACGCAGCCCGTTGATCTGGCCCATCGCCCTCGCAGTTCTCCTGGTTTTCCTGCAGGTGAAGATACCGTTGCCGATAGAGCGCTTCGCCACGCTTCTGGCCGCGGCGGCGGGGCCCTGCGCGCTGTTCGCCATCGGCCTGTTCGTCTCGCAGCTTTCGATCCGGGCGGGCGTGCAGACCAGCTGGCAGACGACCGTGCTGAAGCTGGTGGTGCATCCGCTGCTCATGGCCGTGCTCGCGTTCTACGTCCTGCCGGTCGATGCGTTCTGGGCCAAGATCGCCGTAGTGTGCGCTGCCCTGCCCCTAGGCGCGACCGCGTTCGTGCTGGCGCAGCGCTACCGGCTCCTGGAAGCCGAGACCTCTACCGGCGCGGTGATCTCGACCGCGGCCTCGCTCGTCACCGTGTCGCTGGTGATGGCGCTGCTTGCGGGACGTTGAGCGCAGCGTCCAGCACCCGCGCGACATGCCAGGCCTCGCGGCCGGCACCGTCGGCGATCTGGTGCCGGCAGCTCGTGCCGTCGGCCACCACGATGGAGTCCGCAGCGTCGCGCACTGCGGGCAGCAGCGCGAGCTCGGCCATTTTCATGGATACCGCGTAGTGCTCCGCTTCGTAGCCGAAGCTGCCTGCCATTCCGCAGCAGCTCGTCTGCACGGTCGAGACCTTGAGCCCGGGCACCATGCCGAGCACCTTTTCCACGGCCGGCATCACGTCGAACGCCTTCTGGTGGCAGTGGCCGTGCAGCAGCACGTTTCTCTTCATTTCCTTCAGCTGCAGCCCGCCGGGCTCGCGCGCCAGGAATTCCTCGAAGAGCACCGCGTGGTCGGCTAACGACCCGCCGTCCTCGAACAGCGCACCGTACTCGTCGCGGAAGCTGAACAGGCAGGAGGGCTCCAGGCCGATGATCGGCACGCCGCGCGCCACGTAAGGCCGTAGCGCATCGAGCGTGCGGCGGGCTTCCGCCTTTGCCTGTTCCGCCATACCCGCGGCCAGGAAAGTGCGGCCGCAGCACAGGGGCCGGCCACGCACCAGCGGCTGCGCCGCGGAGACCTTGTAGCCGGCCGCCTGGAGCACGCGCATCGCGGCGCGCGCGTTCTCTGGCTCGAACCAGCGGTTGAAGGTGTCCACGAAGACCAGCACTTCGCGCCCCGCGCCGCGCAGCGGCCGCGTGCGGTCGACGAAATAGTCCGGGCGCCACTGCGGCAGCTCGCGCCGCGCGGAAAAGCCAAGCGCGGCCTTGAGCGCCTCGGCGAGCTTGTTGGACGCGGGCGCCATGCGCGCCGCCCAGGAGGCGTAGCGCGGCAGATACGCGATCGCCCGGTCGCGCAGGGAGTATCCCCGCCTCGCCTTGTAGCGCGCCATGAACTCGATCTTCATGCGCGCCATGTCGACCCCGGTCGGGCACTCGCGCCTGCAGCCCTTGCACGAGACGCACAAATCCAGCGCCTGCGCCACCGCCGCGTCGCCTTCGGCCCCGAGCTGGCCCGAAAGCGCGAGCCGCAGCGTATTGGCGCGCCCTCGCGTGAGATGCGCTTCGTCGAGCGTGGCGCGGTAGGACGGGCACATGGTGCCGGCGTCGAACTTGCGGCAATGGCCGTTGTTGTTGCACATCTCCACGGCCTTGTCGAAGCCTCCCCACTCGTCCCAATCCAGGACCGTCGCAGGCGGCGCGGTGGCATAGCCGGGCTTGAAGCGGAACAGCGTGCGATCGTCCATGCGCGGCGGGTTCACGATCTTGCCCGGGTTCATCAGGCCGCGCGGGTCAAGCCACGACTTGATCTCGCCAAGGCAGGCGGTGAGGCGCGGCCCGAAGAACGGCTCGATCCACTCCGAGCGCACCAGTCCGTCGCCGTGCTCGCCGGAATACGCGCCTTTGTACTCCCTCACCATGGCGCACGCTTCCTCGGCGATGGCGCGCATCTTCTGGGCGCCGTCGCCTCGCATGTCGAGGATGGGACGCACGTGCAGCGTGCCGACCGAGGCGTGGGCGTACCAGGTACCACGCGTGCCGTGCTTCTCGAACACCTGGGTAAGGCGGTCGGTGTACTCGGCAAGATGCTCGAGCGGCACCGCGCAGTCCTCGATGAACGACACCGGCTTGCCGTCGCCCTTCATCGACATCATGATGTTCAACCCGGCCTTGCGCACCTCCCAGATCTGTTTTTGAAGCTTTTCATCGATCACTTCCACCACGCTTCCCGGCAGGCCCAGGTCGGCCATGAGCTGCACCAGCTCCTTGAGCCGGCCGGCCTGGCTTTCCTCTCCTGAGAACTCGACCAGCAGGACCGCGTCGGGCTCGCCCCTGATCAACGCATCGACGGTGGAGCGAAACGCGGCGATGTCGCGCGCCAGGCCGATCATCGTGCGGTCGACCAGCTCCACCGCCGAGGGCTCGAGCTTTACGATGTGCTGGGTGAGTTCCATCGCCGTGTAGAACTTCGGGAAATGGCACACACCGAGCGCGCGCTGCGGCGGTATGCGGGACAGCTTGAGGTGCAGGCGCTCGGAATAGGCCAGGGTGCCTTCCGAGCCTACGAGCAGATGCGCGGCATTTGCGTACGGCGGGCCGAGATGGTCGAGGTTGTAGCCCGCCACCTTGCGCAACACCTTCGGGAAGCGGGCTTCGATCTCGGCCCTCTCGCGTTCGTAAAGCGTTTTCAGCCTGGCAATGAAGTCCGTGTAGGCGGGTGGGCCTGCGGCGTCCTGCATGGAACCGAACCGCCAGCGGTCGCCCTGTGCCGTGACGGCGTCGATGGCGAGGACGTTGTGCACCATGTTGCCGTAGGCGATCGAGCGCGAGCCGCAGGAGTTGTTGCCCGCCATGCCGCCCAGCGTGGCCTGCGCGCTGGTCGATACGTCGACCGGGAACCACAGGCCATGGGTGCGCAGCCGCGCATTGAGCGCATCCAGCACGACGCCGGGCTGGACCACCGCGCTCGCGCGCTCGGCGTCCACCTCGAGCACCTTGTTCAGGTACTTGGTGTGGTCGATGACCAGGGCCTCGCCGACCGCCTGGCCGCATTGCGAGCTGCCGGCGCCGCGCGGCAGGATGGGTATCCCTTCGTCCGATGCGATGGCGAGCGCGCCGCGCGCGGCCTCCTCGGTGCGCGGCACGACGATGCCTACCGGCGTGATTTGATAGATCGACGCATCAGTAGCGTACCGGCCGCGGCTTGCTGCATCGAACAAAACCTCCGCGTCGAGCGCCTTCGCCAGGCGCGCGGCCAGGCCCGACCGGGGCAGCCTCGCGAATCGAACCGGCGCGGATGGAGCGTTCATCGGGCGAAGTAGAATACCCCAATGACCCGACGCGCCGGCCGGCACTTCCTGCAGATCCCCGGTCCCACCAACGTGCCCGATCGCGTGCTGCGTGCGATCGACTTTCCGACGATGGATCATCGCAGCCCGGAGTTCGCGGATCTTGGCAAAGGCGTGCTCGCCGGCATGAAGCGCATCTTCAAGAGCACGCGGGGCGAAGTGGTCATCTACCCGGCTTCGGGTACGGGAGCCTGGGAGGCTGCGCTCGTGAATTCACTGTCGCCGGGCGAGCGCGTGCTCATGGCGGAAACCGGCCATTTCGCCACCCTGTGGCAAAAGCTCGCCACGCGCCTGGGCCTGGAAGTGGAGTTCATCCCTGGGGACTGGCGCCACGGCGCGGATCCCGAGGCGATCGAGCAGCGCCTGCGCGCCGACAAGGACCAGCGGCTGAAGGCCGTGTGCGTCGTGCACAACGAGACTTCCACCGGGGTGGTTTCGCGCATCGCCGAAGTGCGCAACGCTATCGACGCCGCGGCGCACCCCGCGCTCTTCATGGTGGACACGATCTCGTCGCTTGCCTCGCTCGACTATCGCCACGACGAGTGGAGCGTAGACGTCACGGTGGCCGGCTCGCAGAAGGGCCTGATGCTGCCCCCGGGGCTTTCGTTCAACTGCATTTCGCCGAAGGCGCTCGCCGCCTCGAAGGCGGCGCGCCTGCCGCGCAGCTACTTTGCCTGGGACGAGATGCTGGCCCACGGCAAGGGCGGCTATTTCCCGTACACGCCGGCGACCAACCTGCTGTACGGCCTGCGCGAATCGCTCGCCATGCTGCTGGACGAGGAGGGCCTCGAGGCCGTGTTCGCCCGCCACCAGCGCCACGGCGAGGCCACGCGGCGCGCGGTGCGCGCCTGGGGGCTCGAGGTGCTGGCGCTCGACCCGCGTGAATATTCCGGCTCGCTCACCGCCGTAGTCATGCCCGCGGGCCACGACGCGGACCGCGTGCGCAAGACCATCCTGGAAGCGTTCGACATGTCGCTCGGCACCGGCCTGGGCAAGCTCGGCGGCAAGGTGTTCCGCATCGGCCACCTGGGCGACTTCAACGACCTCACGCTCATGGGCACGCTCGCCGGCGTGGAGATGGGCCTCGCGCTCGCCGGCATCCCGGTGCGCAAGGAAGGCGTGCGGGCCGCTGCCGACTATCTGGAAGAGTGCGCGCGCACGCCCGCGCGCAAGGTCGCCTAGTCATACTCAAGCAAGGAGGAGGACATGAAACTGCGTTTCATCATCAGCGCCGCCGCACTCGCGGCTTTTGCCGGCCCGCTCGCCGCGCAGACCGAGATCAAGTTCGGCCACGTCGGCGAGCCGGGCTCGCTGTTCGCCGCTTCGGCCGAGGAATTCGCCAAGCGTGCCAACGACAAGCTCGGCGGCAAGGCCAAGGTCGTGGTGTACGGCTCGAGCCAGCTCGGCGGCGACAAGGAGCTGCTGCAGAAGCTCAAGCTCGGCACCGTCGACATCGCACTGCCGTCGACGGTGATGTCCTCCGAGGCGGACCTGTTCGGCGTGTTCGAGATGCCTTACCTGGTGAAGGACCGCGAGCACATGAAGAAGATCGAGAAGGAGGTATTCTGGAAGACACTCGCACCCGCAGCGGAGAAGAAGGGCCTCAAGATCATCGCGGTCTGGGAAAACGGCTACCGCCACATCACCAACTCGAAGCGGCCGATCAACACGCCGAAGGACCTGCAGGGCATCAAGCTGCGCGTGCCCGAGGGCAAGTGGCGCGTGAAGATGTTCCAGACCTACGGCGCGAACCCCTCGCCGATGAAGTTCTCCGAGGTGTTCACCGCGCTGCAGACCGGCGTGATGGACGGCCAGGAGAACCCGTTCACGCAGATCTACAGCGCCAAGTTCCAGGAGGTGCAGAAGTTCCTGTCGCTCACCGGGCACGTCTACACGCCGGCCTACGCCACGGTCGGCACGAAGAAGTGGGCCAGCCTGCCCGCGGACGTGAGGAAGACGCTGGAGTCCGTGGCCAAGGACACGCAGGGCTTCGTCTACCAGGCCGCGGCCAAGGCGGAGAGCGACCTGCTGGAGAAGCTGAAGAGCGGCGGCATGCAGGTCAACACGCCCGACAAGAACGCCTTCATCGCCGCGTCCAAGCCGGTGTACGAGGAGTTTGCCAAGGAAGTGAAAGGCGCGAAAGAGGTCATCGATCGCGCCATCGCGCTCGGCAAGTAGCCGCGCGCGCATGCTGGTCGCCTTTCGCAGGCGCTACGAGCGCCTGCTGGAGTGGATCGCCATCGCCCTGATGGCCGCGCTCGCCGCCGAGGTGACGGTGGGCGTGGCCTTCCGCTACTCGGGCTACTCCCTCGTCTGGTACGACGAGGTGGCGACCATCCTGCTCGCCTGGGTGACGTTCTACGGCTCGGCGCTGGCGGTTCTCAAGCACGCGCACCTGGGCGTGCCCGAGATCGTGCGCATGATGCCGCCGCGCTGGAGGGTCGCCACCACGTTCGTCGCGCAGGCCTGCACGCTGGCCTTCTTCGTGCTGCTGGCGTGGATGGGATACGTGGTGCTCGAGGTGCTGGCCACCGACACGCTGGTCTCGCTGCCCGAGGTGTCGGTGGCGTATGCGCAATCCGTGATCCCGGTGAGCGCGCTGCTGATCATCGTCGCCCAGCTGCTGGTGTTCCCCGAGGTGCTGCGCGAGGCACGCCGCGGCCGCATCGACAAGGCCGAGGAGCTGATATGACCGGCTTCCTCGTCTTCATTTGCGTCGTGGTGCTGGTGCTGGTCAACGTGCCGATCGCGGTGGCGCTCGGCATCGCGGCGGTCGCCGCGATGCTCGCCACGCAGGGCACCGATGCCATGCTCAACGTGCCGCTCGCGCTCTACCAGGGAGCCACCAGCTTCCCGCTCATCGCCATTCCGCTGTTCATCCTGGCCGGCGCCATCATGAACACCTCGGGCATCTCGCAGAAGCTGATGGACTTCTGCATGGCGCTGGTCGGCTGGATGAAGGGCGCGCTCGCGCAGGTGAACGTGCTCACCTCCATGTTCTTCGCCGAGATCTCGGGCTCCGCGGTCGCCGACATCGCCGCCACCGGGCCGATCATCATCCCGGCGATGAAAAAGCGCGGGTACCCGGGCCCGTTCACCGCTGCGGTGACCTCGTCCACGGCTTCGCTCGCCATCATCATCCCGCCGTCGATCCCGATGATCCTCTATGCGGTCATGGCGGGTGCCTCCGTTGTGCAGATGTTCGTCGCCGGCATCGTGCCCGGTCTGCTGGCCGGCTTCACCATGATGGGCCTGTGCCACTGGTACGCGGTGCGCTACGGCTGGCCGGTCGAGGAGATCTTCCAGTGGGGCAAGCTGTGGCGCGCCTTCAAGGAGGCGGCCTGGGCGCTCACCCTGCCGTTCATCATCCTGGGCGGCATCTTCGGCGGCGTGGTGACCGCGACCGAAGGCGCCGCGCTCGCGGTGGTGGCGGCCCTCTTCGTGGGCGGCGTGATCTACGGTGACTTGAGCTGGCAACGGCTGCGCGACGCCGTCGTCGAAGGTACCGTGCAGACCGCGTCGGTGATGCTGCTGGTGGCCGCTTCGGCGCTGCTCGGCCTGTACCTCACCGAGGCGCAGCTGCCGCAGAACATCGCCAAGGCGATGGTGGCGCTGACCGACGAGAAGTGGGCGGTGCTGGCGATCCTCAACGTCTTTTTCCTGATCATTGGCATGTTCCTGCACTCGGCCGCCGCAATCATCCTGGTGGTGCCCATCGTGATGCCGGTGGTGAACGCCGTGGGCATCGATCCCGTGCACTTCGGCGTCATCGTCACGCTGAACCTGGCCATCGGCCAGCAGACGCCGCCCGTGGCGAGCGTGCTCATGCTGACCTGCTCGATTGCCAAGGAAAGCGTCTGGGACGTCACGAAGGCGAATATCCCGTTCATCGGCGTGCTGCTCGCGACGCTGCTCCTCATCACCTACGTGCCGGCGACCACCCTTGCGCTGGTGAACTTTTTCTACCGGTGAGCGGGCCGCTCGCCGGCATGAAGGTGCTGGAGCTGGCGCAGATCATGGCCGGCCCGGCCTGCGGCATGCTGCTCGCCGACCTCGGCGCCGACGTGATTAAGGTGGAGCGCCTGCCCGGCGGCGACGACACGCGCAGCTACAGCCGGCCGAGCGTGAAAGGCGAGTCGGCCGCCTTCATGGCGATGAATCGCAACAAGCGCGGCATCGCGCTCAATCTGAAGGTTCCAGCGGCGCGCGACGCGCTGAAACGCATGGCGGCGCAGGCCGACGTGGTTACGGAGAACTATCGCAAGGGAGCGCTGGAGAAGCTCGGCCTCGGCTATGAGTCGTTGCGGGAAATAAATCCTGCTCTCATCTACTGTTCCGTTTCCGGCTACGGCCGCACCGGGCCGTACGCCGACA
>Ga0247825_10000041_pt1 | contig 70213 bp, 74 predicted proteins | sample 13C_Vanillin_Day_FD_194413 | JGI IMG/M metagenome (GOLD analysis project Ga0247825, IMG submission 194413) | Soil microbial communities from agricultural site in Penn Yan, New York, United States - 13C_Vanillin_Day48 | ecosystem: Environmental > Terrestrial > Soil > Agricultural land | place...
TCGAGATGGTGATGCCGGGCGACAACACGACGATCACGGCGGAGCTGCACGTGCCGGTGGCGCTGGAGAAGGGCGCGCGCTTCGCGATTCGCGAAGGCGGGCGCACCGTCGGCGCGGGCACGATTACCGAGATTGTGGAATAGCACAGTCGAGTAGGACAACGACATGGACAAGATTCGCATCCGCCTGAAGGCCTACGACTCGCGCATTCTCGACCAGTCGACGGGCGAGATTGTGGACACGGCGAAGCGGACGGGCGCGCGGCTCGCGGGCCCGATCCCGCTGCCGACGGCAAAGAACAAGTGGACCGTGCTGCGCTCGCCGCACGTCGACAAGAAGTCGCGCGAGCAGTTCGAGATCCGCACGCACAAGCGGCTGATCGACATCTTCGAGCCGACGCCGCAGACGGTGGACGCGCTGATGAAGCTCGACCTGCCGGCTGGCGTCGACGTCGAGATCAAGGCGTTCGGCAAGGACCACGGGAGATAGATCGTTAGGTCGTTGAACTGGTGAAGACATGGTCACTGGACTGATTGGCAAGAAGGTCGGCATGACGCAGCTGTTCTCAGCTGACGGCACCGTTGCGCCCGCCACCGTACTCAAGGCCGGTCCCTGCGTGGTCGCGCAGGTGAAGACGGCGGAGAACGACGGCTACGAGGCGGTGCAGCTGGGGCTCGTCGAGGCGAAGCCGACGAAGGAAAACAAGCCGAGCGCCGGCCACTTCAAGAAGGCGGGCGTGCCCGCGACGCGGGTGCGCCGCGAGGTGCAGCTGAAGGCCGGCGGCGACGCCGCCAAGCCGGGCGACATCGTCAACGTGTCGATTTTTGCTGACGGCGACCGCGTCGATGTCATCGGCACCAGCCGCGGCAAAGGCTTTCAGGGCGTCGTCAAGCGCCATCACTTCCGCGGTGGCCGCATGAGCCACGGCTCGATGTTCCACCGGGCGCCGGGATCGATCGGCGCCTCGTCCTACCCGTCGCGCGTCGTCAAGGGGATGCGGATGGCGGGACACATGGGTGCGGATCGCGTCACCGTCCGGAATCTGAAGGTGCTGCGCGTGGATGCGGAGAACAACCTGCTGCTGCTCGAGGGCTCGGTGCCCGGCGGGCCGAACAGCGTGGTGGTCATTCGCAAGGCGATTGCGGCAAAGCCGATCCGGGTGGCGCAGGTCGAGCCCGTCAAAAAGAAGGGCAAGAAGTAGCCATGCAGATCGACGTCGTGAACCAGCAGAACGAGAAGGTCGGCTCCCTCGACGTGTCCGACGCGGTGTTCGGCGGCCGCGTGAAGGTGGACCTGATCCACGAGTCGGTGGTCCGGGCGAACGCCGCGGAGCGCCGCGGCACGCACGCGACGAAGACGCGCGCGATGGTGAGTGGCACCGGCAAGAAACCGTGGCGGCAGAAGGGCACCGGCCGCGCCCAGGTGGGCGAGGCGCGAAATCCGTTGTGGCGGAAGGGCGGGACCGTGTTCGGACCGCAGCCGCGCAGCTACGACTATCACCTGCCGCGGAAGGTCGAGAAGGGTGCGCTGCGCGCGGCGCTGTCGCAGAAGCTTCAGGACGGCGCGGTCACCGTGGTCGATGCGCTGACCATCGGCGAGATCAAGACCAAAACGGCGGCCGAGATGCTGCGCCGCCTCGGCGTCGACGGCAAGACCCTGCTCGTGGACGTGAAGCCGGAAGACAAGCTCGCGCTCTCGGTGCGCAATATCGACGGCGTGCGCCTGTTGCCGAGCAACCGGATCAGCGCGCGCGACGTGATGAATACGCGGAAGGTCGTGCTGACGCGTGCGGCGCTGGAAAAGCTGCAGGAAGCGCTCGGGTAGCCATCATGAAACTGACTGACGTGATCCGGCGGCCTCTCATCACCGAGAAGACGACCGTCATCCGCGACGACGGCCGGACGCTCGTGTTCCAGGTGGCCAGGGACGCGAACAAGATCGATATCAAGCGCGCCGTCGAGCAGCTGCTCGGCTCGAAGGTCGAAAGCGTGCGCACCTCGCTGGCGCACGGAAAGATGAAGCGCCAGGGGCGCTACGTCGGCCGCCGGGCGGACTGGAAGAAGGCGTACGTGAAGCTGCGGGAAGGCGAGAAGCTGCCCGAATTCCTGCAGGGAGCGTAGGAAGAACATGCCTATTCGCAAATTCAACCCGACGTCGCCCGGTTCGCGGTTCCGGACGGTACAGACGTTCGACGACATCACGACGAACGAGCCGTACCGCCCGTTGACCGAAAAGCTCGAACGCTCCGGCGGCCGCAACAACCGCGGCGAGCTGACGTCCTGGTGGCGCGGCGGCGGCCACAAGCGGCTCTACCGGATCATCGACTTCAAGCGGGACAAGAAGGACATTCCCGGCCGTGTCGAGACGATCGAGTACGACCCGAACCGGTCGTCGCGTATCGCGCTGATCACCTATCCGGACGGCGAAAAGCGATACATCCTCCAGCCGGCGGGCATCAAGGTGGGTGACTCGGTGGTATCCGGTGATGCCGTCGACATCCTTCCGGGCAACTGCCTGCCGCTGAAGAACATCCCGCTCGGCACGCAGATTCACAACGTCGAGCTGCGGCCCGGCAAGGGCGGCCAGATCGCCCGCAGCGCCGGATCGTCGGTCCAGCTCGTGGCGCGCGAAGGGGAATACGCCTCCGTCAAGATGCCCTCGGGCGAGATCAGGAAGATCAACGTCGAGTGCGTCGCAACCATTGGCCAGGTCGGCAACCTCGATCACGAGAACGTGTCGATCGGCAAGGCCGGACGCAGCCGCTGGCTCGGCAAGCGGCCGCACGTGCGCGGTGTGGCGATGAACCCGGTGGATCACCCGCTCGGCGGCGGCGAAGGGAAGACGTCCGGCGGCCGGCATCCGGTGACGCCGTGGGGCCAGCCGACGAAAGGCTACAAGACGCGCCGGCGGAAGAACACCGACAAGTTCATCGTGCAGAGGAGACCGAAGTGAGTCGTTCACTGAAGAAGGGGCCGTTCGTCGACACGCCGCTCCTCGAGAAGCTCGAGGCGATGAACCGCGCGAACGAGAAGAAGGTCATCAAGACCTGGTCGCGCCGCTCGACGGTGGTGCCCGAGATGGTCGGCCACACGATGGCCGTGCACAACGGCAAGAAGTTCATCCCGGTCTACGTGACCGAGAACATGGTGGGCCACAAGCTCGGCGAGTTCGCGCCGACGCGCACGTTCAAGGGGCACACCACGAAGACCGAGAAGGCGGCCGCGGCTGCCCCGGCGCCGGCTGCCGGCGCGGCGGCGAAGGCGTAAACACGAACGGCGCGGGTTCAAGGAACTGACGATGATTGAGGCACAGGCAACGGCGCGCGGCGTGCGCACCTCCGCCCAGAAGGCCGGGCTGGTGTGCGAGCTGATTCGCGGCAAGAACGTCAACCAGGCGCTGGCGACGCTGCAGTTCACGCGCAAGACGATCGCGCGCGACCTGGCGAAGGTGCTGCGCTCGGCGGTGGCGAACGTGCAGCAGAAGGACGGCTTCAGCGGCGACATCGATCGGCTCTATGTCGCGGCCTGCTACGCCGACCAGGGGCCGTCGATGAAGCGCGTCCGTCCGGCGCCGATGGGCCGGGCCTACCGCGTGGTCAAGCGCAGCGCGCACCTGACGGTTCGGGTGGCCGAGCGGCCGTTGAAGATCGCTCGCGTGAGTACTGAGGCCGACGCCGCCGCCAAGCCGGCGCGGGCGCGGAAGACCGCAAAGAAAGCAGAAGCGAAGGCTTAAAGGAGAGATACGTGGGCCAGAAGGTTCACCCCTACGGATTCAGGCTCGGCTTCAACAAGACCTGGCGCTCGCGCTGGTTCTCGGGGAAGGACTACGCGAAGCTGCTGCACGAGGATCTGGCGCTCCGCCAGGATCTGAAGAAGCGCTTCTCGCACGCCGGGGTGTCGCGCATCGAGACCGAGCGCGCGGCCAACAACCTGAAGATCGACATCTACACCTCGCGTCCGGGGATCATCATCGGCCGCAAGGGCACTGAGGTCGACAAGCTGAAGCAGGAGATCCAGAAGCGAACGAACCGGCAGGTCTTCATCAACATCCAGGAGATCCAGAAGCCGGAGCTGGAGGCCCAGCTGATTGCCGAGTCGGTGGCCGTTCAGCTCGAAAAGCGCGTCGCCTTCCGCCGCGCGATGCGCAAGGCGGTCGAATCCGCCCTGCGGTTCGGCGCTCGCGGCATCAAGGTGCGCGTCTCCGGCCGGTTGAACGGCGCGGAAATCGCGCGCTCCGAGTGGTACCTGCACGGCCAGCTGCCGCTGCAGACGCTGCGCGCCGACATCGACTACGGGTTTGCCGAAGCGAACACGACCTACGGACAGATTGGCGTGAAGGTGTGGCTCTACAAGGGCGAGCGCCTCGTGCCGCGCGTGGGCCGCGACGAAGAGTACAGGGACCGCGCGCCGCGGCGGCCGGCGGGACGGGCGTAAGGGGTAACGAATCATGTTGATGCCGAAAAAGGTCAAGTACCGCAAGCAGCAGCGCGGGCGCATGACCGGCAAAGCGTGGCGCGGATCGGACGTGTCGTTCGGCGACTACGGGCTCAAGGCGATGGAGCCGTGCTGGATGCGGGCGCGCCAGATCGAGGCGGCGCGCGTGGCGATGACGCGCTTCATCAAGCGCGGCGGGAAGATCTGGGTGCGGGTGTTCCCGGACAAGCCGATCACCAAGAAGCCGCAGGAAACGCGCATGGGCAAGGGCAAGGGTGCGCCCGAGGAATGGGTGTGCGTCATCCGTCCCGGCCGGATCCTGTTCGAAATGGAAGGCGTGAGTGAGACGGACGCGCGGCGGGCGATGCAGCTGGCTGCGGCCAAGCTGCCGATCAAGACGAAGTTCGCCACGCGCTTCGCGCAGGAGAAGGCGTCATGAAGCCCGCTGAAGTGCGTGAGCTGAGCACCGACGAGCTGCGCGGCCGCGAGAAGGAGCTGGACGACCAGCTGTTCCGACTCCGCATCCAGAAGTCGATGGGCCAGCTCGAGGCGCCGGCCAAGGTGGCGACGCTGCGCCGGGACCTGGCGCGCATCAAGACGGTCCTGCGGGAGAGGGATACACAGCGATGAGCGTCAAGGCACAAGTGACCGGCACCGTGGTCAGCGACAAGATGGACAAGACGGTTGTCGTCTCCGTCGAACGACAGGTTCGCCACGATGTATACGGCAAGATCCAGCGCCGGACGTCCAAGTTCGTCGCCCACAACGAGAACAACGAGGCGAAGCTCGGCGACACGGTCGCCATCGCCGAATCGCGTCCGCTCAGCCGCCGCAAGCGGTGGATCGTGACGCGCGTGGTTGCGAAGGCACCACAGGTCTAGGAGACAGCCATGATTCAGATGCGCTCGATTCTGGACGTCGCCGACAACTCGGGAGCCCGCAAGATTTCGGTGATCAACCCGATTGGCGGCTCAACGGGCCGTTACGCGCGTCTCGGTGACATCGTCACGGCGTCGGTGAAGGAAGCGACGCCGGACGGCACGGTGAAGAAGGGGCAGGTCGTCAAGGCGGTGATCGTGCGGACGCGCAAGGAACAGCGCCGCCGCGACGGCAGCTACATCCGCTTCGACCGCAACGCCGCCGTGCTCATCAACGACAGCAACGAACCGATCGGCACGCGCGTGTTCGGTCCCGTTGCCCGTGAGCTTCGCGAGCGGCGGTTCATGAAGATCATCTCGCTCGCGCCAGAGGTGCTGTAGGTCATGTCTCGGTTACAGAGTCCGATTCGCCGCAACGACACCGTCATCGTCACGACAGGCAAGGACAGCGGCAAGCGCGGCCGGGTGCTGAAAGTGGTCGCGGACAAGAACCGCGTCGTCGTCGAGGGCGTGAACATCATCAAGCGTCACACGCGTCCGAACCCGCAGCGCAACATCAAGGGCGGGATCGTCGAGCGCGAGGGCGCGCTGCACGTCAGCAACGTGCAGCTGGTGTGCCCGGAGTGCGGAAAGATGACCCGCGTCGGGCACTCGATGCAGGGCGACCGCAAGGTCCGCATCTGCCGCAAGTGCGAGGGAGTGGTGGACAAATGAGCCGCCTCAAGGATCGGTACCAGAAGGAAGTCATGCCGGCCCTGAAGAAGGAGTTCGGCTACACGAACGTGATGGCGATCCCCAAGATCGACAAGGTCGTCATCAACATGGGCCTCGGCGAGGCGACGCAGAACGCGAAACTTGCCGACGTCGGCGCCGACGAGCTGGGGCGTATCACCGGTCAGAAGGCCATGGTGCGCCGCGCGACGAAGTCGATCGCGCAGTTCAAGCTGCGCCAGGGCATGCCGGTCGGCGCGATGGTCACGCTGCGCGGCGAGCGGATGTACGAGTTCCTCGACCGGCTGATCACGGTGGCGCTGCCGCGCGTCCGCGACTTCCGCGGCGTGTCGCCGAAGGGATTCGACGGCCGCGGCAATTACACGCTGGGCCTGCGCGACCAGCTGCTGTTCCCGGAAATCGACTACATGAAGGTCGACAAGGCGCGCGGCATGAACGTGTCGGTGGTGACGACGGCGAAGACGGACGAGGAAGCGCGCAAGCTGCTTCAGCTGATGGGAATGCCCTTCAGGACGAATTAAACGATGGCTACAACAGCAAAGATCGCCAAAGAAGCGAAGACGCTCAAGTACAAGATTCGCCACCGCAACCGCTGCAACCTGTGCGGCCGGCCGCGGGCGTACATGCGCAAGTTCGACATGTGCCGCCTGTGTTTCCGCAAGCTGGCGCTCGAAGGCGACATCACTGGCGTGACGAAAAGCAGCTGGTGAAATCGCGAATCCCAGATCCCAAACCCCAAATCACAAGGGTTGGGCTGTTTTGGGAGTTGGGTTTTGGGATTTGGGTTTTGGGTTTTGACGAGAGATAGCAGATGACAGATCCAATCGCAGACATGATCACGCGCATCCGCAACGCGGTGACGGCCAAGCACACGCGTGTGGAGCTGCCCGCGAGCAAGCTGAAGGCGGAGATTGCGCGGATCCTCCAGGACGAGGGCTACATCCAGGGCTTCCGGCTGGTCGAGGCGCCGGCGGAGAAGAGTGGCCGCCAGGCGCGTCAGATGATTCGCCTCTTCCTGAAGTACGGACCGCATGGCGAGCGCGTGATCAGCGGACTGGAGCGCATCAGCCGTCCCGGACGCCGCGTGTATCTCGGCGTTGACGACGTGCCGATCGTGCTTGGTGGCCTGGGGACGTCGATTCTGACGACGTCGCGCGGAGTGATGACCGGACGTGCCGCCAAGAAGGCGGGCGTCGGCGGTGAAGTGCTCTGCAACGTGTGGTGAGAATTCGTCGCTTCCGCCGTCAGGCGGGAGTCACAGGGGCAAGCGATGTCACGAATTGGTAAGAAACCGATCCCGATCCCGAAGGGCGTCACCGTGAAGATCGCCGGCGATGCGGTCGAGGTGCAGGGGCCGAAAGGCAAGATGCGGCAGATGGTGCCGCCGGGTGTCGTGTTCTCGCAGGACACGACTGACGGCGGTGCGACGCTCGTCGCCAAGCTGCAGCGCGAAGACCCGGAGCTCGGCAAGTTTCACGGCCTGGCGCGCAGCCTCGTCGCCAACGCCGTTGCCGGCGTCACCGACGGCTTCAAGAAGGAGCTCGACATCGTTGGCGTCGGCTACCGTGCCGAGCTCAAGGGCAAGCAGGTGCATTTCGCCCTCGGCTACTCGCATCCGGTGATTTTCGATATCCCCACGGGCATCGACATCGCCGTCGAGAAGCAGACGCATATCACCGTCACGGGCGTGGATCGTCAGCTCGTCGGACAGGTGGCGGCCAATATCCGCCGTATGCGCAAGCCGGACCCGTACAAGCAGAAGGGCGTGCGCTACACCGGCGAAGTGTTGAAGAAGAAGGTCGGGAAGACCGGCGCCAAGTAGCTTCCGCCTTGAGGCGGAAGGCGAGGACGAGATGAGGATCAAGACGAAGGAAGATCGCCGCGACCGGATTAAGCACCGGATTCGCAAGCGCGTGGCCGGCCGCGAGGAGCGTCCGCGGCTGACCGTGTTCCGCAGCGTTGCGCACATGTACGTCCAGGTCGTGGACGATTCGACCGGGCGGACGATCGCCTCGGCGTCCACGGTCGAGCCGACGGTGAAGGGCGCGCTGGCGACGAGCGCCACAGGCGGCAACATCGAGGGCGCCAAGGCGATTGGCAAGACGATCGCGGAGCGGCTGCTCGAAAAGGGCGTCAAGCGCGTGGTGTTCGACCGCAACGGGTTTCTGTATCACGGGCGCGTGAAGGCGGTGGCCGATTCCGCGCGCGAAGCAGGTCTGGAGTTCTAGTCGATGGCATTGATGAATCGCACTCGCGAGAAGGTCGACGCGTCGCAGCTGGAGATCAAGGACACGGTCGTGTCGATCAACCGCGTGACCAAGGTCGTCAAGGGCGGCAAGAACCTCAGCTTCAGCGCACTCGTCGTTGTTGGTGACGGGCATGGCGTGGTCGGCTTCGGTGTCGGGAAGGCCAAGGAAGTGCCCTCGGCCATCAAGAAGGGGATCGAGGCGGCGAAGAAGAACCTGATCCGCGTTCCGCTGAAGGGGACGACGATTCCGCATCAGGTCGTTGGCCGGTTCGGTTCGGGCAGCGTGCTCCTGAAGCCGGCACCGGAAGGGACCGGCCTGATTGCCGGCGGCGCCGTTCGCGCCGTTGTCGAGTCGGCGGGTATCCAGAATGTGCTGACGAAGTCGCTCGGTTCCGCCAACCCGCACAACGTGGTGCGCGCGACGTTCGCCGGTCTCATGGACCTGAAGGACCCCGGCTTCGTGGCGCGCATGCGCGGCAAGGAAGAAGGGGAGATGGTGGGGGCGTGATGGCCAAGAAAGCTGCCGGCACCCAAGCGGCGAAGCGCCTGACAATCACGCTCCGTAAGAGCACGATCGGGTTCAATAGGGCGCAGGCGAAGACGGTCGAGGGGATGGGACTGCGGCGGATCAACCACAGCGTGGAACTGCCGGACACTCCGGCGACGCGCGGGATGATTCACAAGGTCCGTCACCTGGTTGAGGTCTCGGAATAACCATGGATTTGAGCAACCTGAAGCCGGCCGAAAGGTCGAAGTTTTCAAAGAAGCGCGTCGGCCGCGGCCAGGGCTCCGGCACCGGGGTGCAGGCGGGGCGCGGGCACAAAGGCGCGAAGTCACGCGCGGGCTTCAAGTTCAAGCGCGGCTTCGAAGGCGGCCAGATGCCGCTGCACCGGCGTGTGCCCAAGCGCGGGTTTCACAACGGATTCCGGATCGAATACGCCGTGGTGAACCTCGATGCCCTGTCCGAGCGTTTTGATGAAGGAACGGTCGTGACGCCGGAGCTGTTGCGGGAGGCCGGATTGATTCACAGCACCCGGCAGCCGATCAAGGTCCTGGCGCGGGGCGACGTGGCGAAGAAGCTGACTGTGCAGGCGCACAAGTTCAGCGGCAAGGCGGCGGAGAAGATTCAGGCGGCGGGCGGCGCGACGCACATGCTGGTCGCAAGTAAAAAGTGAGAAGTAACAAGTAACAAGTTGTAAGCAGCGATGGATAACCCGATCAAAAACCTGTTTGCCATCACCGACCTGCGCAACCGCGTGCTGTTCACGCTCGGGATGCTGGCCGTGTTTCGCGTCGGGAGCAACATCCCGACGCCCGGCATCAATCAGGAAGCGCTGACCCTGCTGACGCAGCAGGCGGGGAACATCTTCGGCTTGTACAACATGTTCTCGGGCAACAACCTGTCGAACATGACGATCTTCGCGCTCGGCGTGATGCCGTACATCAGCGCGTCGATTATTCTGCAGCTTCTCACCGTCGTGTGGCCGTACCTCGAACGCATCTCCAAGGAAGGCGAGCTCGGCCGACGCAAGATTACGCAGTACACGCGCTACCTCACGCTGGGCCTCGCCCTCGTGCAGTCGTTCGGCATTGCCATCTGGCTGGAGCGCTCGACCGACATCGCGGGCGGCCTGCCGCTCGTCTATGCGTCCGGCTGGGGCTTCCGGTTGATGACGGTGCTGACGCTGACGACCGGCACGATGTTCATCATGTGGCTCGGCGAGCAGATCACCGAGCGCGGCGTCGGCAACGGCATGTCGCTGATCATCTTTGCCGGTATCGTCGTGATGCTGCCGGACGCCATCCTGCGCGTGTTCGACGGGATGTCGAGAGGCGACCTCGGTCCGCTGCGTATCCTGTTCCTGTTCGCGATGTCGGTGCTCGTGATCGCGGCGATCGTGTTCGTGGAACGTGGCCACCGGCGGATTACGGTGCAGTACGCGAAGCGGGTCGTCGGCCGCCGGCAGTACGGCGGCTCCAGCACGCACATTCCGCTGAAGGTCAACACCGGGGGTGTCATTCCGGTCATCTTTGCCTCGTCGATCCTCTCGTTCATCGCGATGGGGGCCACGTTCTTCGAGCCGGGCACGTGGATGCGTTCGGCGTTCGATCAGGTGAACTACGGCATGCCGCTGTTCAACCTGCTGACGGTGGTCGGCATCATCTTCTTCGCGTATTTCTACACGGCGATCATCTTCAATCCCGATGACGTGGCGGAGAACATGCGCAAGTACGGCGGGTTCATCCCCGGCATCCGGCCTGGCAAACGGACGGCGGAGTATATCGACACGATTCTGTCGAGGATCACGGCGGTCGGCGCGGTGTACCTGGCCCTCATCGCCCTGCTGCCCAACTTCATGATCAGCGGGTTCAACGTGGCGCCGATTCCGTTCATTGGCGAGCGACTCGACGCGATGCTCCCGGGCTGGTTCACGCAGGGTCTCGGCGTGCCGTTCCTGTTCGGCGGTACCTCGCTGCTGATCGTGGTCGGCGTGGCGATGGATACGGTGCAGCAGGTAGAGTCGCAGCTGATCATGCGGCACTACGACGGGTTCATGAAGAAGACGCGGATTCGCGGACGCCGCGGATAGGTTGCACGTGAGTGCCAAAGACGCTCTCCACGTCGCGAGCGTGAGGACAACGGCCACCAAGATGGGCCTGAACGTGATCATGATGGGCGCGCCTGGAGCGGGAAAGGGCACCCAGGCGGGCCGGTTCGCGCGCGAGCGGGGACTGCCGAAGATCTCGACGGGCGACATGCTCCGCGAGGCGATCAAGGCAGGCCACCCGGTGGCGCTCGAGGCCAAGGCGCGAATGGACCGCGGCGAGCTGGTCGACGACGACACGATTATCGCGATCGTCAGGGATCGTCTGCAGCAGCCGGACGCGCAGAGGGGGTTCGTGCTGGACGGGTTTCCGCGCACCGTGGCGCAGGCGCGCGCCCTCGACGAGATCATGACGCAGCGGAACAACGGACCGCTGATCGTGGTCGACGTCATGGTGCCGCCGGAGGAGCTGGTGCGGCGGCTGGCGATACGGCGCATCTGCGTCGAGTGCGGGAACAACGCGGATCCGGCCGCGACCGACAAGTGCCTGAAGTGCGGCGGGCGCCTGGAGCAGCGGGCCGACGACGACCAGGATGTCGTCCGCGAACGTTTGAACGTGTATACGCGCGCGACGAGGCCGGTGCTCGAGTTCTACCGCGAGCGGCCGACCTTCCGCGTCGTCAACGGGGCGCAGGCGGCGGACAGAGTGGCGCAGGAGCTCGACACGATGATCGCCGACGCGGCCGGGCCGGAAGCCCCGCTGTGATCGTCTGCCGATCGCAGGCGGAGATCGTGAAGCTGCGCCGGGTCAACCAGCTGGTGGGGCGGATTCTGTCCGAGCTGCGGGCGATGGTGAACCCCGGCGTGACGACGGCGCAGATTGACGCGCTGGCAGAGCAGCGGGTGCGCGAGGCCGGGGCGGAGCCGGCGTTCAAGGGCTATCACGGCTACCCGGCGACGGTCTGCGCGTCGGTGAACGAGCAGGTGGTGCACGGAATCCCGTCGGCGCGGACGTTGAACGACGGCGACGTCATCTCGATCGACATGGGCGCCCGGCTGGACGGGTTCTTCGGCGACTGCGCGGTGACGGTGCCCGTCGGGAAGGTCACGGAGGAGGCGTCGGAGCTGCTGCGCGTGACCGAGGAAGCGCTGTTTCGCGGAATCGAGGCGGCGAAGCCGGGCGCGCGCGTGTCCGACATCGGCGCGGCGGTGCAGCAGCACGTCGAAGCGCACGGCTTTTCGGTGGTGCGCGAGTTCGTCGGACACGGCATCGGGACGTCGCTCCACGAGGAGCCGCAGATCGCGAACTACGGACCGGGCGGCCGCGGCCCGCGGCTGTCGGAGGGGATGGTGCTCGCGATCGAGCCGATGGTGAACGCGGGGCAGCCGGCGGTGAAGGTGCTCGCCGACGGGTGGACGGCGGTCACGCGGGACGGCAGCCTGTCCGCTCATTTCGAGCACACCGTCGTGGTGACGGGCGAGGGGTGCGAGATCCTCACGCTGCTCGACCAGGATGCGGCGCGCGCGAAGCAGTTGCTTGGCGCAGCGGTTCGCACGTAGGTGGGCGAGCGAACGGTCTCGGGCGTTGTCCGGGAGCAGCTGCCGAGCGGCCTGTATCAGGTCGAGGTCGGGGGCGCGCACCGGGTGACGGCGCACATCGGTGGCGGAACGGATCGGAATTTCGTCAGGCTGGTGGTCGGCGATCGGGTCGAGATGGAGCTGACGCCGCGTGATCTGACGCGCGGACGAATCGTCAGGAAACTGTAGGTTGCGATTATGAAGGTACGGGCATCGGTTCGAAGGATTTGCGACAAGTGCAAGGTGGTGCGGCGGCGCGGCGTCGTCCGCGTGATCTGCACGAACGCGAAGCACAAACAGAGGCAGGGGTAAGCGATGGCGCGCATTTCTGGTGTCGATCTTCCGCGCACGAAGCGGATCGAGATCGGCCTGACCTACATCTACGGGATCGGGCGCAAGCGCTCGAACGACATCCTGTCGGCCGCGGGCGTGAGCCCGGACGTCCGGGTGAAGGATCTCTCCGAGGAAGACGTCCGCAAGATCAGCCGGGTGCTGGAGGATGTCGGCGGTGTCGAGGGCGACCTGCGCAAGGAGATCTCGATGAACATCAAGCGGCTGATGGAAATCGGCTGCTACCGCGGCCTGCGCCACCGCCGCAACCTGCCGGTGCGCGGCCAGCGGACGCGCACGAACGCGCGCACGCGGAAGGGCCCGCGCAAGGGCGCCGTCGCCAAGAAGAAGACGGTGTGATGTCGGTTCGTGGTAACCACTAACGACGAACTAGAGATATGGCAAAGACTGAAGCAGCAGAAAAGAAGGCCGAGGGCGGGAAGAAGGCTCCGCGCAAGCAGTTCAAGAAGCGCGGCGAGAAGCGCGTGGTCCACCACGGGCTGGCGCACATCCATGCCTCCTTCAACAACACCCAGATCACGATCACCGACCAGGAAGGGAACGTGATTGCGTGGTCGAGCGCCGGCGGGATCGGATTCAAGGGGTCGCGCAAAGGAACGCCGTTCGCAGCGACGCAGGCGGCCATTGCCGCCGGCAACGGGGCCAAGACCTATGGCCTGCGCTCCGTGGACGTGCGCGTGAAGGGCCCCGGGTCCGGCCGTGAATCGGCCATTCGCGCGCTGCAGACCGTCGGCATCGAGGTGAAGTCGATCCGCGACGTCACGCCGATTCCGCACAACGGCTGCCGTCCGACGAAGAGACGGCGCGTCTGATTTCGAAGACCAGGACCAAGGACCAAGGACAAGGACCAAGACCAAGGACCAAGGACCAGGGACGGACTTACGGACGAAGAACTAAGGACGAAGGACTAAGAATGGCTCGTTACATTGGACCTGTGTGCCGTCTGTGCCGCCGCGAGGGAATGAAGCTGTTTCTCAAGGGCGAGCGCTGCTACACGGAAAAGTGCGCGATCGAGAAGCGCAACTTCGCGCCCGGGCAGCACGGAAAGACGCGCAAGCAGAAGCTGGCCGGCTACGGCGTGCAGCTGCGCGAGAAGCAGAAGGTGAAGCGCATCTACGGTGTGCTCGAGGATCAGTTCCGCCGCTATTTCGAGCAGGCGGAGCGGACGCGCGGCATCACCGGCGAAACGCTCCTGCAGCTGCTCGAGCGGCGCCTCGACAACGTCGCCTACCGGCTCGGCCTGGCGACGTCGCGTGCCCAGGCGCGGCAGCTGGTGCGGCACGGCCACCTCACCGTCAACGGCCGCAAGGTCGATATCCCGTCGTTCTCGGTCAAGCCGGGCGACGTGATTACCGTGCGGCAGAGCAGCCGGAAGGCGCCGGCGATTCTGCACGCCCTCGAGGAAGTGAAGGGCCGCGGCGTGCCCGAGTGGCTCCAGTACGACGCCGACGGCATGTCGGCCAAGGTCGGCTCGATCCCGACGCGCGAGCAGATCAACCTGCCGGTGCAGGAACAGCTGATCGTCGAGTTGTATAGCAAGTAATTCTGAATTCAGAATTCTGAATTCAGAATTCGATCGCATCCACCGGCCCGCAGCTTGACAGGCCTGCAGCGGGAGGCCGGTGGACGTCACTCGCAGGCCTGGAGGCCGGGACTGCCGGCCCGTTGCGAAAGGACAGCAAGATGCTCTGGAGAGGTTTCCAAAGACCCAAGCGACTCGAATTCGAACGCGAGACGCTGACCGATCGGTTCGGACGGTTCTACGCGCAGCCGTTCGAGCGCGGCTTCGGCACGACGATCGGCAACGCCCTGCGCCGCGTCCTGCTCTCCTCGATCGAGGGCGCCGCGATTACGGCTGTGAAGATTGACGGCGTGCTGCACGAGTTCTCGCCGATCCCGGGCGTGGTCGAGGACGCGACCGACATCATCCTCAACCTCAAGCAGATCCCGTTGAAGATGCACGTCGATTACACCAAGACCCTGTACCTGCGCGTCGACAAGCCCGGCATCGTCCGCGCGCGCGACATCGAGGTCGATCACGACGTGGAGATCCTCGAGCCGGAGGCGCACATCGCCACAGTGTCCGAGGGCGGCAAGCTGCACATGGAACTGCGCATGAAGCGCGGACGCGGCTACATCTCGGCGGACAAGAACTTCGACGAGGATCTCGGCATCGGCTGGATACCGGTCGATTCGGTGCATTCGCCCGTCAAGAAGGTCAACTACCTCGTCGAGGCGGCGCGTCTCGGACAGACGACCGACTACGACAAGCTGACCATCGACGTGTGGACGAACGGGTCGGTGACGGCGCGCGATGCCGTGTCGCTGGCGGCGAAGCTGATTCGCGACCATCTGAACATCTTCATCAACCTCGAGGACGCCGGCGAATCGCAGGAAGCGTCGGCGGAGCAGCCGCGTGCCGGCTCGCTCAATGAGAATCTCGACAAGAGCGTCGAGGAGCTGGAGCTGTCGGTCCGCTCCTACAACTGCCTCAAGAACGCGAACATCCGTACGATTCGCGAGCTGGTGCAGAAGACCGAGGCCGAGATGCTCAAGACCAAGAACTTCGGCCGCAAGTCGCTGAACGAGATCAAGGAGATCCTGCACAGCATGGGACTCAGCCTCGGCATGAGGCTCGATCAGCCGGCGGTACATCAGGAATAAGGCCGATGGCCTAAGGCCCAAGCGAAGAACGAAGCTTGGGCCTGGACCAGCCCGTGGGCCGTGGGCCCTGGGCCTTAGGCCTACTGGAAAGCAGTTATGAGACATAACGTCGGTTATCGCAAGCTGGGGCGCGTGACGGAACACCGCATCGCGCTCCTGCGCAACCAGGCCATCGCCCTTCTTCGTCACGAGAAGATCGAGACGACGATGCCGAAGGCGAAGGAGCTGCGGCCGTTCGTGGAGCGCCTGATTACCATTGCCAAGCGCGGCGTGGCGGCGGGCGATGCCAACGGTAGGGCGCTGCACGCTCGCCGGCTGGTGCTCGCCGAGCTGCCCGACAAGGACGTCGTCGGCAAGCTGTTCGACACGCTGGCGCCGCGGTTCGCCGAGCGCCCGGGTGGCTATACGCGGATCCTGCGCGTCGGTTTCCGCCGCGGCGACGCGGCCGAAGTGGCGCACGTCGAGCTGGTTGGCAGCGAGTACAACCCGAACAAGGCGTCCGAGGCCGAAGCCAAGGAAGCCCCGAAGAAGACCAAGGGCGTTGGCGACCGCATCAAGCAGGCCGCCCAGCGCATGCGCACGTCGAAGAGCGAAGGTGGCTCGAAGGCGCAGGCCGGCGGGCAGACCCGGGGCAAGGCGCAGAAGAGCACGACGCCGCGGAAGGCGGGCGGCTCGTAGACGTGACAACTGACAAGTTGCAAGTGGACAAGTAAGTTACGCAAAAGGGCCGGCGTGAGCCGGCCCTTTTCGTGTACTCGAGCCTTACTTGTTACTTGTCAGTTGTAAGTTTCAAACTTCCTCAGCGACTTCCTGACCACGCTCGGCCTTCGCCGCCGAGATGATCTTGCCCTGCAGCTGGTGCGGGACCTCTTCGTAGTGGTCGAACTCCATGTGATAGGTGCCGCGGCCGCCTGTGGCCGATGTCAGGTGCTGTTCGTAGGTCAGCATCTCCGACATGGGCACCTGCGCGCGGATGACCGTCATCGCGCCGCGCGTGTCCATGCCGGCGATGCGCCCACGGCGGCCGTTCAGGTCGCCCATCAGGTCGCCGGCGAAGTCGCTGGGGGCATAGACCTCGACCTGCATGACCGGCTCGAGGATGGTCGGCCGGGCGCGCGTCATGGCGTCCTTGAACGCCAGCATGCCGGCCATCTTGAACGACAGCTCGTTCGAGTCGACCTGATGGTAGGAGCCATCGAAGACCGTCGCCTTGAAGTCGACCATCGGGTAGCCGGCCAGGAACCCGCGCATCCGCGCGTCCTGGATGCCCTTTTCGACCGCCGGGACGAACTGGCGCGGGATGGCGCCGCCGAAGATGTCGTCCTCGAACTGGAAGTCGCTGCCGCGCGGCAGCGGCTCGACGCGGATCTTGCAGTCGCCGAACTGGCCGTGACCGCCGGTCTGCTTCTTGTGCCGGCCGTGCGCCTCGGTGGCCACGGTGATGGTTTCGCGGTACGGGATGCGTGGCGGCTTCAGGTTCACTTCGACGCCGAAGCGGCGTTTGAGCTTGGCCACCGTCACTTCGATGTGCAGCTGCCCCTGGCCCGACAGGAGCAGTTCGTGCGTCTGCGGGTCGCGGGCGTAGCTGATGCTCGGATCCTCTTCGCGGAGCCGCTGCATCGCGCTGCTGATCTTGTCTTCGTCGCCGCGGCTCTTCGGCTCGATGGCGTAGGCCAGCACCGGCTCCGGGAACTTCACCGCCGCCACGCGGTACTTCACGAGCTTGTCGGCGATGAGGTCGCTCGTATGGGTGTCCTTCAGTTTGGCCACGGCACCGAGGTCGCCGGCTTTCAGCTCCGGCACGTGCGTCTGCGCCTTGCCCTGCAGGGCCAGCAGGTGACCGAATCGCTCGGTGGTGTCGCGGGTGACGTTGGCCACCGTCGCGTCCGACTTGAGCGTGCCGTTCACCACGCGCAGCATCGTGATGCGGCCGGCAAACGGGTCGGCAATCGTCTTCCAGACGAAGGCCGCGTACGGTGAGCCGTCAGCCGGCTTGACGGTGATGTCGCTGCCGTCGAGATCGAGCGTGGGGAACTCGCGCTCGGCGGGCGAGGGCACGTAGCTGGTAATCGCGTCGAGCAGCGGCTGGACGGCAATCATGTGCGACGCCGACGTGCACAGGAGCGGGAACAGTTTGCCGGTCATCGTCGCGGTGCGCAGGCCGGCGACGAGCTGCTCCTGCGTCAGCGTGCCTTCCGCAAAGAACGTTTCCATCAGCTGTTCGTCGGCCTCGGCGACCGACTCGATCAGCTGTTCGCGCGCCTTCTGCGCGCGGTCGGCGAGCGCGTCCGGGATGTCGCCCTCGGTCACCTTTCCGCTGTGGTCGCCGGCATAGGTCAGCGCTTTCATGCGCACGAGGTCGATGACCCCGTTGAACGCCTTCTCCTCGCCGAGCGGAATCTGGATCGGCGCAATTTCACGGGCGCAGTCGCGATGGAGGGTCTCGAGGGTGCGGTCCAGGCTGGCGCGTTCGCGATCCAGCTTGTTGACGACCACGATCCGGGGCAGGTTGAGCGACGCGGCTTCGGCCCACAGCTTTTCGGTCTGGACTTCCACGCCGTGAACCGCATCGACGACCACGACGGCGGCTTCCACGACGCGCAGCGCGGCCCGGGCGTCAGAGAGAAAATTGGCGAAGCCCGGCGTGTCGATGATGTTGACCTTGGATTTCTGCCATTCGGCGTGGGCGAGGCTGGAGGACAGGGTGTGCTTGCGGGCGATTTCCTCTTCGTCGAAGTCGGTGGTGGTCGTGCCGTCGTCCACCTTGCCGAGCCGGTTGACGGCGCCGGCCGCGAAGAGCATTGCTGAAACGAGCTGCGTCTTGCCGCTTCCGCCGTGGCCGACGAGAGCCACATTGCGGATGGCGGCGGCGTCATAGACCTTCATACGGGGTTCTCCTCCTGCTCCGCGCGCCGCGCGAAGCCCCGATCACGCCACGAACCGACAGAAATGAGCGCCCGCGAGGGGGAGTGGGATCATGCCACCCGGCCTGCCGAGCCGCAAGACGCCTCAGACTTCTACAATGATGTCTCTTCTTTTGGCTCAGACTACATCATTGTCATAACTGCCCTGGCGACCCCGATTGCGCGCCGTTTTTGTGGCGCCCCGGCACGGTCCATCTGGGGAGCGGGCCGGTCGGCGAGGCGGACCGGGTGGTGATCGGGGCGCGACCCAGCTGTTCTGACGATCGCCTTAATCACACAATCATGTCTGGCGATTCATAGTTGGCGACAGAAACGTAGCATAAGTCTGCACGCCGCTTCCGCACGGATCGCGGCGTTTCAGGCCAAAAACCGCGCGATCGCCCGACGCGGTGTCTTCGCTCAGCTGGATCTCATCTTGCTGAATTGCACGGCGGCCCCGCACGACCCGGCGGGTGTCCCTAATCTCTCCGTGACGAGGTGAACGAATGATCGAAGCTGCAGATACCGCATGGATGCTGGTGGCAACGGCGTTGGTCCTCCTGATGACGCCCGCGCTGGCCTTCTTCTACGGCGGGCTCGTGCGATCGAAGAACGCGCTGAACACGATGATGATGAGTTTCATCTCGTTGGGTTTTGTCGGCGTGCTGTGGGCGGTCGTCGGCTACTCGCTGGCGCTGACCGCCGGAAATAACTACATCGGCGACCTGTCGCTCGCATTCCTCAACGGAGTGGGTCTGGAGAGCGGGGGGACCATTCTCGGGGATGTCTCCAAGATTCCGCACGTCCTCTACATGTCCTTCCAGGCGACGTTCTGCATCATCACGGCGGCGCTCATTTCCGGCGCCATCGTCGAGCGCATGCGCTTCTCCGCCTACGTCACGTTCATCTCCCTCTGGTCGGTTGTGGTCTACGCGCCGATTGCGCACTGGGTCTGGGGCGGCGGCTGGATCGCCGACCTCGGCGCGTGGGACTTCGCGGGCGGCACGGTCGTACACGTGAACGCCGCGGCGGCGGCCTTTGTCGCCGCAATCGTCGTCGGCAAGCGGTCCGACTACGGATCGACGTCGATTCTCCCGCACAACGTGCCGTTCGTGCTCCTGGGCGCCGGCCTGCTCTGGTTCGGCTGGTTCGGCTTCAATGCCGGCAGCGCGGTCGCCGCCAACGGGATCGCCGGCCTGGCGTTCACCACGACGATGCTGGCACCGGCCGCGACGCTCGTCGTGTGGACGTTCTGCGACATGCTGCGGTCGAAAAGGGCCACTGCGGTGGGCGCGGCGACGGCGATTGTGGTCGGTTTGGTGGCGGTGACCCCGGCAGCCGGTTTCATCAGCCCGATGAACGCGATCCTCCTCGGTGGCATCGCGGCGATTCCGAGTTATCTCGCGCTGATGATTCGCGCCAAGACCTCGCTGGACGACTCGCTCGACGTGGTCGCCGCACACGGCGTGGGCGGCACGGTCGGTGCGCTGCTGACGGGTGTCTTCGCGTCGAAGGCGTTGAACGGCGTATTCGACGGAGCGCTCTATGGCAATCCGGGTCAGGTCCTGTCCCAGGGCGCTGCCGTGCTCGGCGCGATGGTCTACAGCGGGGTTGCCAGCTTCATCCTGCTCAAGCTGATTGGCATCGTGATGCCGTTGCGCGCGACCACCAATGAGGAAGGCGAAGGCCTCGACGTGACGGCGCACGGCGAGGAAGCGTACATGCACGTCGGCGGATCGGCGCCGATCATGCGCGAGAAAGCGAAGCCGCAAGGCAGTCTGTCGCCGGCACGCGCCGACGCTTGACGCGGTTCAGAGACGTGGGCCGCCCGGGGTGGGCGGCCCTTGATCCGCCTGCGCCCCCGGGCGCGGGCACGGCGGAGTGGCTGGTTCTCCGGCGCAGCGGCGAGGGAAGTCAGAGCCCGGGCGCCCCGGCGGCGGCGAACTGTTTCCCTTTGAGGGTTGAATGAGACGAGTGATGTGCAAACTGACTCTTTCCGCGGCACTGTGCGCGGGCCTTCTTGGCGTGTTTGCGGCACCGGCCGCGGCGCAGGACGTGGCGGTGACAGGCGGTCTGGACGTGACCAACCGCTACATGTTCCGCGGCATTCGACAAAACCGCGGCGAAGCGTCGATCTGGCCGTTCGCTGACGTCGGTATTCCCGTGTCCATGGGCGATGGCGCCGTCAAGACCGTCACCGTCAACATCGGCACCTGGAATGCGTTTCACACTGAGCTCTCTGACGTGTTCAACCGCGACGGCGAGCTGACCAGTAACAAATGGTACGAATCCGACCTGTATGCCACGCTCGGCGTCGGTTTCAGCAAGGCGTCGCTTGGGTTCACCTACACCTCGTACATGAGCCCGGGCAATTACTTCCACAACGTGCAGGAACTGGCGATCAAGGTGACCGGCGATGACAGCGGCGCGCTCGGAAAAGCGGCGCTGAAGCCGTATGGTCTCATCGCGTTCGAGCTTGGCGACGGCCAGGCGGATGGTGGCGCCGAGAAGGGCGTCTACGTCGAGCTCGGCGTGTCACCCGGCGTGTCGACGGACAGCGTGTCGGTGGCATTCCCGATCAAGCTCGGATTGAGCGCCAAGGACTACTACGAGTTCGGCAGCGGCGACGACGCCAAGTTCGGTTATTTCAGCGTCGGCGGCGTGGTGACCGTTCCGGTCAACTCGAACTGGAATGTGCACGGCGGACTCGAGTTGCAGTTGTACGGCGACCGGCTCCGTGCGGTGAACGGCTTCGGCGACGACTTCGATCGCCGCTACACCGGTATCGCGTCCATCGGCATCGGCTTCTCCTATTAGGTCAGGCAACGTCTGAGGCGGGGCTCGCGGCGGGCCCCGCCGACGTATCCAGTGCCTCCAGCACATATGCTAGATGCGGCAGCGGGAGGCAAGTATCACGATATGTCGGTGACCGAGCCGGGCCCGGTCGGTTCCAGGCTCACGCAGGTATTGGCGTCCGCGCGCGCCGAGCTGACGGCGGACGTTCGCCGTGGCGCCGGCGGGCGCGGCGCGCTCGAACGGTACTCGGATCGCGTCGATGCGATGCTGCGGCAGCTCTTTGCCGGCGCCGCTCCGCCTGAAAGCGTGGCCATCCTCGCGCTGGGCGGTTACGGACGCCGGCATCTCTGCCTTCATTCCGACATCGATCTGCTGGTGCTGTTCGGCGGCCGGATCGCCGCCGCGGAGGAACAGTTCCTGCGGGCGTTCCTGCACCCGCTGTGGGATATCGGCGTCGTCGTCGGCCATCAGGTGCGGGAGCTCGACGACTTCCGCGAGCTGGAGGCGGACAATCCGGAGTTCCTGCTGGCGCTGCTCGATGCGCGGCCGGTGGCAGGCGCGCGCTCTCTCTTCGATCGGTTCAGCGCGCTGTTTCACGCGCCGGAGACGCACGCCCACATTCTGACCTCGCTGCTCCAGCTGATCGGGGAACGGCATGCGCGGTTCAACGCGACGCTCTACCAGCTGGAGCCCGATGTGAAGGAGTCTCCGGGCGCGCTGCGCGATCTGGCCGCGACGCGGACGATTGCGCTGCTGACCGATCCGCTGCTGCTCCGCCGCGGGCCCGCCGATCCGGCGCGGTTCGACGACGCCGAGGACTTCCTGCTGCGTGTCCGCTCGGTGCTGCACATGGAGACGGATCGCAACCAGAACGTGCTCAGCCACGAACTGCAGGAGCGAACCAGCGATCTGCTCGCGTACCCGGGGACCGAACCGCGACAGCGCGTGGAACGATTGATGAGCGACTACTTCCGGCACGCCCGCACCGTCTCACGCTCCCTTGAATGGGCGCGGAAGACAGCGCCCGCGCCGGTTGGCCCGAATCTCGGGCTGTCGCGCGATGGAATCCGCTTTCTCGATCCGATTCAGGCCGCCCGCGACCCTTCGTCCTGGATCGGCGCCTTTCAGGCGGCTATCAACGCCGGTACCGAGGTGACCGAGGAAGCGCTCTCCTGCATTCAGCAGCACGTGGACCGCTACCGCGCGGACGACTTCTTTCCGGATCAGGCGGCGCGTGCGGCCCTGCTGAAGCTGCTCAAGCCGCGCGGGGGGCTGTACGCGCGCCTTTCCGAAATGCACGACTGCGGGCTGCTGGGACGGGTCTTTCCGGAGTTCCAGGCCATCTCGTGGCGCGTCGTTCGCGACTTCTACCACAAGTACACCGTCGACGAGCACACGCTGCTGACGATTCGCAACCTGGAGCGGCTCGCGACGACAACAGATCCATACCGTCAGCGCCTTCGTAACGTGCTCAACGAGCTGCCCGAGCCGGAGCTGCTCGTCCTGTCGCTGCTGCTCCACGACGTCGGCAAGTGGCGCGACGACGACCATGCGACCGAAAGCGTGCGCATGGCGCGCGACGTGCTCGACCGGCTCCATCTCGGCGCCGAGCAGCGCGACACGGTCCTGTTCCTGATCAAACATCACCTGCGGATGTCGCTGGTCGCCTTCCGTCGCGACACCGAAGACCCGGACATCGTCAAGGATTTTGCCGCGTTCATCGGCACCGAGGCGCGGCTGAAGATGCTGTGCCTGCTGACGCTGGCGGACGTCGAGGCGGTCAGCCCCGAAACGCTGACGCCGTGGAAAGAGGAGCTGCTGTGGCGGCTCTACGTGGACACCTACAACCACCTCACGCAACGCTACGGCGACGAGCGAATCGAGCGCAGCCAGGCGGGCGTCGACGAGCTGCTCGGCCAGTGTCCGCCCGACCTCGAGCCGCAGGAGATCACGCGGTTCCTCGAAGGGCTCCCGCAGCGGTATCTGCAGCTCTTCCCGCGCGAGGCGATCTATCGACATGTCCGTCTGGCGCGCGGGATTCAACCCGACGAGGTGCACCTCTCGATCGAACGCCACGACACCACGGTGTGGACGCTCTCCGTGGCGACGCTCGACAAGCCGTTCCTCTTCTCGAATATCTGCGGCGTGCTGTCGTCATTCGGCATGGACATCATTCGGGGCCACGCCCTGACCAACCCCAGCGGATTGGTCCTGGACGTTTTTCAGTTCACGGATGACGAGCGGTTCCTGGAGTTGAACAGCGACGCTCAGGACCGGCTGCTGCACGTCCTCGAGAACGTCGTCGGCGGGCGCGAGGAGGTGGCAGTGCGGCTGCGCGGGCGGGAGCGCGGAGCGCTTGCCGTGCGCAGCGGCGCCCGCTTCCCGGCGGTCGTCCGCGCCGATAACGAGGCCTCGGGCCGCTACACCATTCTCGATATCGTCGCCACGAACGCGCTCGGACTGCTCTACCGGATCAGCCGTGTCATCTCGCGCCATGGATGCGACGTCGATCTGGTGCTGATTGCCACCGAAGGCGAGAAAGCCATCGACGTCTTTCACATCACCAAGGGTGGATCGAAACTGACCGACGCGGAGCAGCAGGAGCTGACCGCAGACCTTCTACGCATACTGGAGGACACGCAATGAAAATGATCAAGAGCATCATCCGCCCCAACAAGGTGGACGATGTCAAAGACGCGCTGGCGAAGCTGAACATCGCGGGGATGACGGTGACCGAGGTGCGTGGCCACGGCAAGCAGAAGGGACATACCGCGATTTACCGCGGCAAGGAGTACAACGTCAGCCTGCTGCCGAAAATGGAGGTCGAAGTGGTCGTGCCCGACTCGCTCGCCGACGACGCGATCAAGGCCATCGTCACCGCGGCGCGGACTGGCGAGATCGGCGACGGCCGCGTGTTTGTGATGCCGGTGCAGGAGAGCTATCGTATTCGCACGGGAGAACGCGAGGCGTAACAACTGGCCCATTCGCTGCAGCTGCTGCTGATTCTGGCGCTCGTCGTCGCCGCCGCCAAGCTTGCCGGCGCGCTGGCGAACAGAATCGGGCAGCCGTCGGTATTCGGTGAGATTCTTGCCGGGCTGATTCTCGGCCCGACCGTGCTCAACGTGCTCGGGTGGCCGCTTTTTGCCGCCCCCGAGCCCGGATCTCTCCATTCCGCACCCGACCTGCTCGCGATCGTCCGCGACCTCGCCGGGGTCGGTGTCATCCTGCTGATGTTCGTGGCGGGGCTCGAGACCGACCTCGCCGAGATGCGGCGCGTCGGAAAGGTCGCGTTCTGGGCGGCCTTCGGCGGCGTCGCGCTGCCGATGGCGGGCGGGATCGCGATCGCGCTCCTCTTCGGCCTGCCTCTCTACTGGGAAGCCATTTTTATCGGCACCATCCTGACGGCGACGAGCGTCAGCATTTCGGCGCAGACGCTGATGGAGCTCGGCGCGCTGCGGTCGCGCGAGGGGGTGACCATTCTCGGTGCCGCCGTGATCGATGACGTCATGGGCATCATCGTCCTCTCGTTCGTCGTGGCGTTCGCACGGGCGTCCTCCGGGGGCACCGATGTCGGCGCCGTGGCGCTGGTCGTGGTCAAAATGGCCGCCTACTTTGTTATCGCCATTGCCGCCGGCCGCCTGATCACGCCGTTGTTACGGTGGGTGAGCCGCCTGCCGGTGACGCAGGCAGCGCTCTCGGGCGCACTCGTCATCGTGTTCGTCTACGCGTGGGCGGCCGAATACGGCGGCGGAGTAGCCGCCATTACCGGCGCGTATGTCGCTGGAGTCCTGATCGGGCAGACTCCCTTCAAACAGCAGATCGATGCGGGTGTTCACCCGCTGACGTACTCGATCTTCGTCCCGCTGTTCTTCATCGGCATCGGACTCCAGGCCAACGGACGTGAGCTCGGCGAGAGCGTGGCCTTTACCGCGGCGCTGGTCGCGGTTGCGATAGCCGCCAAGGCACTCGGCTGCGGCATCTTCTCCCGCGTGTTCGGCTTCAGTACCGCCGAGTCGATCAGGGTTGGAGTCGGGATGATTTCACGCGGTGAAGTCGGGTTGATCGTGGCCGGCTACGGACTGGCGAATGGACTGATCGGTCAGCCGGTATTCTCCGCGAGCGTCATCATGGTGCTCGTCACGACGATGGTGACGCCGCCGCTGCTGCGGTGGACTTTCCCGCGGCGTCCGTTTACGGGAGACGCTGTCGTGGAAGAAACGATCGGACATCGACCCCGGGGCTCACGGTCGCCCTACTCGTAGCGCAGAGCCTCGATCGGGTCGAGCCGGGAGGCGCGAACGGCGGGGACCATGCCTGCGACGATGCCAACGGTGGCCGAGAAGCCAAGCCCCATCGCAAATGCCCACACCGGGAGCGAGACGGGGAAGCCGGTTGCCAGATTGACGGCGACGCCGATGCCCGCCCCGAGAATGATACCGAGGATGCCACCGACCGACGTCAGCGTCGCCGCCTCGGCGAGGAACTGGACGAGTATCTCCGCGCGTCGAGCGCCGAGCGCCTTACGGACGCCGATCTCCCGGGTGCGCTCCGTGACCGAGATCATCATGATGGCCATCACGCCGATTCCGCCGACCATCAGCGCGATCGACGAGATCACGACCAGCGCGAGGAGCACAGCACGGCTGATTTGCTCCCACGTTCGCAGCAGTGCGTCCTGAGTGATGATGTCGAAGTCATTCGGCTCGTCCAGCTTGAGTCCGTGCCGGATCCGCATGATCTCCTCGACTTCAGCCAGTGCCTGACCCGGTGCGGCGTCATCGCGCGGCAGTATTCCAATGATGCCGCCGAAGGCGGCGCTGTCGCGCAGCGGTCGCGTGACGTCGATGTTGAAGACGACCTGGTGCGTCGTGTAGGGGATGATGGCGAGATTGTCCTGTCCCGTATCGAGGCTGCCGAGGGAGGGCCTCTTGTCCATGACGCCGATGACGGTGTATTCGATCGCGCCCAGTCGAATTTTCTTGTTGATCGGGTCGATTCCCTTCGAGCCGAACAGCACCTGATAGGGGCCGTCGCCCAGGACGACCACTCGTCGCCTGTGCGACACTTCCGGCTCGGTGAAAAAGCGGCCCAGCTGCAGCTTCATGAAGCTGATCGTTGCGTAGTCGGTGCTGACGCCGAGGATCTGGTTGCTCGACGTGCGCTCGCCCCGGTAGAACGCCCGTTCCGCTGTCGATTGCGGACCCTCGCCGACCATGATATCGACCACCCTCACCGACGGTGCCAGCCGCTCGATGGCCTCGGCGTCGCCGACGGTGAGTGAAGGACGCCGCATCAGATCATCGAACTCGGCGCCGCCACTGATGCTGACGATGCTCAGCTTGCTCAGGTAAATGGTGTTGGGGCCGAGTTGCTCGATGCTCGCCCGCAGCGAGCTGTCGAAGCCGCGGATGAGCGACGTCATGCCGACGATCGACGTGATGCCGATGACGACGCCGAGCACGGTCAGTCCGGAGCGCAGCTTGTTCGTGCGCAGCGTCTCCAGCGCCATCCGCAGGACTTCGCCGAACAGCCCTTTATTCACGTCTGAGCGCCTCAATGGGGTCGAGCGCTGCTGCGCGCGCGGCTGGGTACGCGCCAAAGAACAGGCCGACGGCAGCGGTGATGCCGACGCCGAGAACGATCGACCAGAGTTCCAACGTCGCCGGCAGCGGCGTCAACGCGGCGAGGACCATCGCCAGCGTGAACCCGAGGAGGGTGCCGACGAGGCCGCCGAAAGTCGACAGCGTCACCGACTCGGTGAGCACCTGCGACATGATGTCGCGGCGCTTCGCGCCGAGCGCCTTCCGCAGGCCGATCTCACGCGTCCGTTCGGTGACGACCATCAGCATGATGTTCATGATGACGATACCGCCGACCAGCAGCGACAGGGCGACGATGCCGACGAGCACGGCAAAGATGCCGTTGGTGGCCTGGGCATAGAGTCCCAGGACCGTGTCTGACGACAGCAGGCCGAAGTTGTCGGGTTCGGCCGGCTTCAGCCGTCGCGCCACCCGCAGCGCCACGGTGGCGTCGTCCATGGCGGCGTCGAGTATTTCGGGACTGGACGGCTTCGCCAGAAGCTGCAGCGACTGTCGCGGCCCGAACAGCCGCATGTAGGCGCCAAGCGGGATGACCGCGAAGCCGTCCATCGACTGCCCGAACGACGCGCCACGCCTCTTGCTGACCCCGACGACGCTGAACTGGATGCCAGCGATACGGATGGTCTTATCGATCGGATTCGTCTGCCCGAACAGGCGGTCGGCGACGTCCCAGCCGATGATGGCGACCGGACGGCTGCGCTCGACCTCCGCTGGCGTCATCATCCGGCCTTGTTCGGCATTGTAGTTGGAGAAGTTCCCATACTCGCTCGTGACCCCGCTGATCTGGATGTTCTCGAGCTCCGTCGTGCCGTAGGACACCGTTGCGTTGCGGCCGGCGGTGCCCATCACCGAGACGATCTTGTCCCCGAAGCTGCGTATCGCCCTCGCCTCGTCCATCGTCAGCAGCGGGTTGTTCCGCGTGCGCTCCTCGTCATCCTCGGAACGGACGATTCCGCGGCGGGCGATCGTGAACGAATCGGCGCCGATATCGCTGACGATCAAGTCGCTGACGGTGGCGTTCAGGCCCTGAATCAGCGACACGACCGTGATGATCGACGTGACCGCGACGATGTTGCCCAACACCGTCATGAACGACCGCAGCTTGTTGGCCCAGATGGCCCGCAACGCGATCAGGATCGAGTCGAGAAGCTGACTCATCTACTTCCGTTCGGAATTGCTCGTTGTGCTCCGCGAACGGGTTCGGGACTCTTCCTGCAGCCGGATTTCCTGTCCGTCAGCCAGCTCGCGCACGTTCGCGAACGGACCGGTGATCACCCGGTCGCCGGTCTTGAGTCCTTCGAGCACCTCGAAATACTGCTCGCCCGCGATGCCGATCGTCACGGGAGTGAACACCGCCTTGTTGTCCCGAACGATGAACACGCCCTCGGTTTCCTCCCGCTTGTGACCGGCCGGAACCTCGTCGTCCGCGCGGTTCGTTTCCGCGTTCCTCCGGCGCCGCCGGTCCGTGGATTCCTCACGGACGATTTTGCCCTGCGGATCGAAGAGCAGCTCTCTCACCGTAAGGGCTTGTATTGGCACTGATGTGACGCTTTTCTTTTTCGACGTCGTGATCTCGACAGTACAGGTGAACCCGGGTCGAACGTTGGGCACTTCTTCGTCGAGCGTGACGACGACCCTGAACGTTGTCGCCTGTCGCTGCCCGCCCTGCTGGGGGTTCGTCTGGATCGGGCTGTTGCCGATCTCCGTAACGCGGCCGCGGAACGTTCGGTCCTCGACCGCATCGACGGTCACTTTCGCTTCTTGACCGATGGCAACCAACGGAATATCGGTTTCGTCGACCTCGACCTCCGCCTCCAGCACCGACATGTCCGCAATCGTCAGCAGCTGGCTGCCCGCGTTGTTCATCGTCCCGACGACGGCGGTTTCGCCCTCCTCGATATTGCGCCGCACGACGATGCCGTCCATCGGCGACTGAATGATGATCTGGGTGAGGTTGTAACGCGTCTGCGAGAGGCCGGCCTGTTCCTGCTTGATCTGCTGCTCGCGCGTTTCGATTTCCTGGATCCGCGCGGTGATCTCCTGCGCGCTGCGCTTGACCTCCGCCTCGCGCACGGTGACTTCGTTCTGCGCCCGTTCGAGCGCCTCGCGGGTCGTCAGGCCGTCCTTCCAGAGGTCCTGCTGCCGCTTGAGGTTCTGCTGCGACAGCTCGAGCGTCGCCTTCGCCTGCTGCAGCGCCGTTTCCGAGGACGAGACGCCGACGCGGGCCTGCGCGAGTCCTGATTTCGCCGCTGCGACCGATGCCTCACCGCGCTGCAGCTGTCCCTCGAGCTGCCGGGGGTCGATTTCGAGCAGGAATTGTCCCGCCTTCACGCGCTGACCTTCCTCGACGGCCAGCCGCGTGACGCGCCCCATTTGATTCGCCGAGATGTTGATCTGCCGCTTCGGCTGCACTCTGCCCGACGCCGAGACGATGGCCTCGAGATCGCGCGCCCGAATCGCTTCGGCCTCGACTGAGGGACCCTGCTCCCGCCTGAAGTAAATGTTCGCCCCGGCAGCTGCGCCGAGGACGACAACGACGATGATGCCGATAATGACCTTTTTCTTCCGCGACATTCCTGCTCCTTACGAACCCGAACGAATAAAGGCGATGAGCGCTGCGATCACGAAATAGATGCCGAACAGCACCATGGCGTATCCGCTGGTGCGGCGTTTATAGAGCACCCCCAGGCCGACCGCCGTGATGAACGTCGACCACACATAGAAAAGATCGATGTACGAGAGAAACTTGTATACGAACGTCGTGTCCTCGAGCATCGGGGCGAACACTGCGAGGTTGGCGCCAGCCGACCTGCCTGCCGCTACCGTCACGATGGTCGTGAAGACGAGCTGAAGTGAGCTGATGATCGTGCTGTGCGCCGAGATCGCATAAACCTGCTTGAAAGTCCCATTGCCACCGCCGACCAGCCCGAACATGACGTGCATGAGCCCGGAGGTGACGAGCAGGATGAGCGGCGTGAAGAAGATCGTGGCGATGGGGCCGGTATAACGCGCGTTCTCCATCGACTGTTCCATGGCCGCGTACGTGTCATCGCTGATCGTCTGGCCGAACGCCTCCATCATCGCGACGTTCTGTTCGAGCGCCAGGTCCTTGCCGACGTCGGTCGACAACAGCGCGAACTGCGCGGCGCCGGAAATCAGCACGGCTATCGCAATTGCGCCGAACCACTTCGGCCGGGCCACGACCGCGGCGAACGTTTCGCGCGGCGAGAAGATCACGCCCATCACGCGCGACAGCAACCCGAGTTGCGGCTGACCGGAAGGGGAGGAAGGTGTCATCGTCTCAGTCATGGGATCTCCCTTATCAGCTGCTACCACCGAGCACGGCCATGGTGCCCACAAGCAGTACCGCGATGCCGACGTAGGCTGCCAGCAGACCTGCCGCAACCGCGCGAGCCCGCGTACGGTACAGAACCGCCAGACCGATGGCGAGCACGACGATCCACCAGATCATGAACACATCGATCAGCGCGAAGAATCGCGCGAGAGGCGACGCCTCGTCGAGCATTCCAAACAGCTGCGCCAGCGTCACCGGGCTGGCCAGCGACTCCCGGATGTAGTTCAGCGGGACTGCCACGACGTCGCGGAGCGCCAGGATGACCCAGGCGTGCGCGACCACCGCCAGCACCTGCGCGAAACGGGCGCGACGGCCACGCGCGGCGAACACGCCATAGAGCACCCCGGCCAGGACCACGGCGGCTGCCGGACCGCGGGCAACGGCCGTCGCCGCGGCGTACGGCACCCCGTATCGACTCAGCTCCTGCATCTCCGCGTATCGCGCATCGTCGACCGGCCGGCCGAAGGCCAGCGCGGTCCGCTCCCATTGGTCAACCAGCGCCACCTGCCCGACGTCCGTCGCAACAAACCCGGCGAAGGCGGCAAAAGACGCTGCCGTCAGCACCGCGAGCAGCCCTGCCCAGCGCGGGCGCACCACGACCGCCGCGAATGTGGACCGGGGCCGGATGACGACTCCAGTAAGACGAGCGAGCAGGGACGGGTTCTCAGGTGAAGGTGGTGTCAAGTTCCTGATACGGCAACAGTTCCATCCGGTTCCGTTGGCCGCTCCCGCCCTGCGCGAACACGCGCCCTGAAGATTACACGAAGGTGAACCATTCGGCCGGCCTCGAACTCGGCCGGACCTCGAGCCGATAAACTGGCCGCCCCCTATGAACACGCCAGTTTCTCATTTCCTCACAACCATTTCCGTCCTTCTGACGCTGGGGAGCGCGCCCGCGGCTGCCCAATCGTTCGAGGCGGTGGGGCTGCGGGCACTCGGCATGGGCGGCGCCTTCGTCGCCGTCGCCAACGACAGTACCGCCACCTGGTGGAATCCCGCGGGCCTTGCGACCGGGCCATTCCTCGATATCGCGCTTACCGGCGCGAGCGGCGAGTCGCACGACGACACGCTGCCCGCCTCGCGCACCGGGCTGTGGTCGTTTTCCCTCGGCACACCACCCCTTGGAGTGAGCTATTACCGCTTACGCATCACCGATATACGGGCCAGCTCGCCTACAGCGCCGGCCGAGGCAGGCCGAGAAGATAGAGCAGCCGGAGTGGGTATCCGGTCGCTGTCCGTCAGCCAGTTCGGGGCCACCGTCCTCCACACGATCACGACCGGCGTGAGCGCGGGCGCCACCGTGAAATACCTGCGGGGGACGTCACGCGTACGCGATCTCGACGCGGCTGCGAGCGCCGGGGACATCTCCGATCTGCTCGACGACGCGGACGACCTGCCGGGCGGAGACGGGGAGGGGACCGTGGACATCGACGTTGGGGTGCTGGCGGCAATCGGCGCTGTGCGCCTCGGCGTAACGGCGAGAAACCTCAGCGAGCCGAGTTTCGGCGGCCGACGGCTGGAGCGGCAGGTTCGCCTCGGCGCGGCGTTCGACGGGACTGCGGCGGGGAAACCTCCGGTGACCCTGTCGCTGGACGTGGATCTTCGGCGTTACGCCGCAGCGACGGGTGACCGGCGCGTCGTCGCCCTTGGCGGCGAGCACTGGGTGAGGCCGCAGCGCGTCGCGTTGCGCGCGGGCGCCAGGTTCAACACGGTGGGTCCGCAGGATCGAACCGTGACCGCTGGCGCGAGCGTCGCCGTGCGCGCGGCAATGTTCGTCGACGGCTATGGCGCCGTCGGCACGAAGACGGGCGAAAGCGGCTGGGGTGTAGCCGCGCGGGTGTCGTTCTGATTGGGTGGCTGCGTAGCTGGGTAGCTGGGTGGCCTGAGGGTTCATCGACATCTCCCAGGCAACCCAGCAACCCACCAGCCCAGGCAACGAAGGCTTAATGGCGGTACGCATCGGAGAGCTGCTTCTCAAAGAGAAGCGCATCACGGCCGAACAGCTCCAGGAGGCGCTGAACTATCAGCGCCAGAACGGGGGAAAGCTCGGCCTCAATCTGATCAAACTTGGCTTCGTGAAGGACGAGGAGGTCACCGCCCTCCTCAGCCGCCAGTACGGTGTGCCGTCGATCGCGCTCGCCGAATTCGAAATCGACCCCGCCGTCATCAAGCTCGTCCCCGCCGAAACCGCGCAGAAGTATCAGATCGTTCCGCTCTCGCGCGCGGGCGCGACGCTGACGATCGCGATGACCGACCCGACCAACGTGTTCGCCATGGACGACATCAAGTTCATGACGGGCTACAACGTCGAGCCGGTTGTCGCCTCGGAGACCGCCGTCCTCGAGGCGATTCAGAAGTACTACGGCAAGGTGCTTGGGCCGATGGGCGGCACGAGCGCCCTCGAGGTCGCCAGCAAGGCGCTCGAGGAAATGCCGGTGCTGTCCGACGACCAGGTCGAGCTGATCGAGGAGCTCGAGGAGATCAGCGCCGAATCGCTCGCCAAGCAGGGCGAGGAAGCGCCGGTCATCAAGCTGGTGAACGTCATCCTGATGTCGGCGATTCAGAAGGGCGCGAGCGACATCCACATCGAGCCGTACGAGAAGGAGCTCCGGGTCCGCTACCGCGTGGACGGGCTGCTCTACAACGTCATGCAGCCGCCGATGAAGCTGCGCGACGCGATGACGTCGCGCATCAAGATCATGGCGAAGCTGGACATCGCGGAGAAGCGCCTGCCGCAGGACGGCCGCATCAAGATCCGGTACCAGGACGGTGGCGCGACCAAGGAAATCGACTTCCGCGTGTCGTGTCTGCCGACGCTCTTCGGCGAGAAGATCGTGATGCGCCTGCTCGACAAGGACAAGCTGATGCTCGACATGACGAAGCTTGGCTTCGAGTCGGAGTCGCTGAACCGGTTCGAGTTGGCCATTCAGAAACCGTGGGGCATGGTGCTCGTCACCGGCCCGACCGGATCCGGCAAGACGAACACCCTCTACTCGTCGATCTCCCGCATCAACACTCCGGAAACGAACATCATGACCGCCGAGGATCCGGTTGAATTCAACCTGTTCGGCGTCAATCAGGTGCAGGTGCGCGAGAACATCGGGCTCAACTTCGCGGCCGCCCTCCGCAGCTTCCTGCGTCAGGACCCGAACATCATCCTCGTCGGCGAAATCCGCGATTTCGAGACAGCCGAGATCGCGGTCAAGGCGGCGCTGACGGGACACCTCGTCCTGTCCACCCTCCACACCAACGACGCCCCCAGCACCGTGAACCGCCTGATGAACATGGGTATCGAGCCGTTCCTCGTGGCGAGCTCGCTGAATCTCGTCTGCGCCCAGCGTCTGGTGCGCAGGATTTGCAAAAACTGCACAGAACCCGACCCAACACCCGCCCCAGCGCTGATGCAGGCGGGTTTCTCAGCCGAAGATGCAAACACAGTGACCCCCAATCGCGGCAAGGGATGCGAGCGGTGCAACAACACCGGCTACAAGGGCCGTGTCGGCCTCTACGAGGTCATGGACGTGACCGACGAGCTCCGCGAGTTGATTCTCGTGGGCGCCTCGTCGCTCGAATTGCGCCGCAAGGCGGTTGACGAGGGAATGATCTCGCTTCGCCACAGCGGTCTCCGGAAGGTCAAAGAAGGCGTGACGACGATCGAAGAGGTCGTCAGGGAAACGGTGAAGTAATGGCTACCTTGCCAGACTTGCTGAAGACGCTCGTCGAGAAGAGTGGATCGGACCTCCACATCACGATTAATACGCCGCCGCAGGTCCGCGTGCACGGCCATCTGGAGCGGCTCGAGGGCGGCGACATGACCGCCGCCGAGACGAAGCAGCTGGCTTACAGCGTGCTGACCGACGCGCAGAAGAAACGCTTCGAGGAGACGCTCGAGCTCGACTTCTCGTTCGGCATCAAGGGCATCGCGCGGTTCCGCTGCAACATGTTCAACCAGCGCGGCGCTGTCGGCGCTGTCTACCGCGTGATTCCCGAGAAGATCCGCACCTTCCAGGAGCTCGGGCTTCCGCCGGTGCTGTCGACGCTGGCTGAGCGGCCGCGCGGCCTCGTGCTCGTCACCGGTCCAACCGGATCCGGCAAGTCGACGACGCTGGCGGCGATGATCGACAAGATCAACAAGGAGCGGCACGATCACATCCTCACCATCGAGGACCCGATCGAGTTCGTCCATCAGCATCAGAACTGCCTCGTCAACCAGCGCGAGGTCCACTCGGATACGCAGAGCTTCGCGATGGCGCTCCGTGCCGCCCTGCGCGAGGACCCGGACATCGTCCTCATCGGCGAAATGCGCGACCTCGAGACGGTCGAATCGGCGCTGCGCATCGCGGAAACGGGCCACCTGACGTTCGGGACGCTGCACACCAATTCCGCATCGCAGACGATCAACCGCATCATCGATATCTTTCCGCCGAACCAGCAGTCGCAGGTGCGTACGCAGCTGTCGCTGGTGCTCGAAGGGATCGTCTGCCAGGCGCTGCTGCCGAAGATCAGTGGTGGCCGCGTCGCGTCGCTGGAAATCATGGTGCCCACGCCCGGCATCCGCAACCTGATTCGCGAAGACAAGATCCACCAGATCTACTCCGCGATGCAGACGGGCCAGGAAAAGATGGGCATGCAGACGATGAACCAGTCGCTGGCGACGCTGTATCAGAAGAAGCAGATCACGCTGGAAACGGCGCTCGGCGCCTCGTCGAATCGCGACGAGCTGCAGGACTTGATCAACCGCGGTGTCGGCGTCGTCGCCGGCGCTGGTCTCGGCCGGCCGGGCGCTCCGCTGCGGCCGCAGGCGGTGAAGTAAATGGCCACGTTCGCTTTCAGCGGGCGCACGCGGGCCGGCCAGACGATCACCGGCGAGCGTGCCGCGGACACCATGGACGCCGCTGTTGCCTCGCTCCGCCGCGAGCAGATCCTCGTCACGCAGATCTCCCCAGCCAAGGAGAAGGCGGCCAAGGCCGAGAAGGCGGTGAAGGACAAAGCCGTCGCGGCGAAGAACCTGGCCATCTTCACCAGGCAGTTCTCGGTCATGATCGACGCCGGCCTGCCGCTCGTGCAGTGCCTCGAAATCCTCGGCAACCAGGAGGAGGACAAGAACTTCTCCGCGGTGATCCTGTCGACCCGCGCCGAAGTGGATAGCGGGGCGTCGATCGCCGACGCGATGCGCAAGCATCCGAAGGCGTTCGATGACCTGTTCACGAACATGATTGCCGCCGGCGAAGCCGGCGGCATCCTCGACACGATTCTGAAGCGCCTGGCGGTCTACATCGAGAAGGCCGTCAAGCTGAAGGGTCAGGTCAAGTCCGCGATGATCTATCCGATCGCGGTCATCAGCATTGCGACCCTCGTCGTCGGCGTCATCCTGTGGAAGGTCATTCCGACGTTCGCCAACCTGTTCGCCGGCCTTGGCGCCGAGCTGCCGCTGCCGACGCGCGTGGTCATCGCGCTGAGCAACAACCTGGTGCGGTTCGGCCCGTTCGTGATCGTCGGACTGTGCGCGATGGGCTACGGCTTCAAGGCGTATTACGCGACCCCCGGCGGCCGTAAGACGATCGACGCGCTGAGCCTGAAGGTGCTGGTCATCGGTCCGCTGCTGCGGAAGATTGCCGTGGCGCGGTTCTGCCGCACCCTGTCGACGCTGCTCGCCTCGGGCGTGTCGATTCTCGAAGCACTCGACATCACCGCCCGCACCTCGGGCAACGCCATCGTCGAGGAGGGGATCCTGACGACGCGCAAGAGCATCGAGCGCGGCGAGACGATTGCCGAGCCGCTGAAGAAGACTGCGGTGTTCCCCTCGATGGTGGTGCAGATGATCGGCGTCGGCGAGGCGACCGGCGCGCTCGACACGATGCTGGCGAAGATTGCCGACTTCTACGAAGAAGAAGTGGACGTGGCCGTGGCCGGGCTGCTGACGCTGCTCGAGCCGATCATGATCGCGTTCCTCGGCGGCGTCGTCGGCGGCATCGTCATCGCCATGTATCTGCCGATCTTCGATCTGATCAGCAAGATGACGGGATGAACCTCCGCCCCCGGCTTCTCACGCTTATCGCCGTCCGCGTTGTTGCCAGCACGCTGCTGCTGGGATGGGCGGTGCTCATCGAACTGAGCCGCCCCGGGTCGTTCCCCGTTGACCCGTTCTTCTTCCTCATCGGGCTGACCTATGGCGTCAACGTCATCTATCTCGCCACTCTGCGGTTCGCCGAGGACCGCGGCTGGCTGATCGATCTTCAGTTCGCCGTCGACGCGGTGGTGGTGTCCGCGTTCATCCACCTGACCGGCGGGGTGACGAGCTATTTCTCGTCTCTGTACGTGCTGCCGATCATCGCGGCCAGCGCGGTGCGGTTCGGTCGCACCGCCATCCAGGTCGCCACGTTCAGCGCGGTGCTGTATCTGGCGCTCGTCACGGCGCAATACGTCCCGCAGGACTACCTGCCCCAGCTGATGCTGACGCCGAGGCCGGCGGCCGAACTGCCGACGCTGCGGTTCGCGCAGTACACGGTTTTCATCAACCTGTTCGGGTTCCTGGCCGTGGCCTGGCTGTCGCGCTCCCTGGCGGAGAGTCTGCGGTCGGCGGACGCGAGGCTCGAGGACGCATCGCATCAGATTGAGGATCTCCGCGCGTTCAACGAGTACGTCATCGACAGCCTGCTGAGTGGCCTCGTCAGTGCTGACGCCGACTGCCGAATCCGGACGTTCAATCGGGCGGCGGCCACCATCACCGGGATCCCGGCCGGCGACGCGCTGGGTGCCGACGCCGCGGAGCTGCTCCAGGTGCCGCCGCATCTGCGGCCAAGCTTGTCCGCGCTGACCGAGAATCAGAGTCTGCGCGTCGATCTGATCTACAAGACCGGCGACAGCCGGCTCATCGACCTCGGAATCACCGCGACGACCCTGGCGTTTCCCGACGGCCGTCCCGGTTACCTGTTCGTGTTCCAGGACGTCACCACCATCAAGCGTCTGGAGCGCGAGGCGCGGCTGCGGCAGCGCCTGGCCGCGGTGGGTGAGATGGCGGCCGGCATTGCCCACGAAATCCGCAATCCGCTCGCGTCGATGTCCGGATCCATCCAGCTCCTGCGCGAGGAGTTGCCGCTCAGCGAGGAGCAGGCACAGTTGATGGACATCGTGCTCCGCGAATCGGAGCGCCTGAATCACACCATCGGGTCGTTCCTGGCGTACGCGAGACCGCAGCGTGCTTCGGTGTCGCGGCTGGACGTGCGCACGGTTGTCGAGGACGCCGCCGCGCTCCTGCGCAACAGCGCGGAGGTGCGGGACACCCATTACGTCGATGTCGACGTTCCGGTGAAGCCGGTGTGGTACGAGGCTGACGAAAACCAGCTTCGCCAGATCGTCTGGAACCTCGCCACCAACGGTCTACGCGCGATGAAGGGGGGCGGCCGGCTGCGCCTGTCGGTCGCCGACGTGCAGGACACGGGCGGGCCGGGTGAAGTCGTGATTGCCGTTCGCGACGAAGGCTGCGGCATCCCGGCCGACGAGGTCGACTCGATCTTCCAGCCGTTCCGGAGCACCTTCGAGCGCGGAACAGGCCTCGGTCTGGCGACGGTCCATCGCATCGTTACCGACTACAACGGCACGATCCAGGTCCAGTCAACAGTCGGATCCGGTACCACGATGCGCGTGCGCCTGCCGGCGCAGCATGAAGTTGCCGAGGCGGCGCCGCGCCCGGCAGCGATGCGGAGCGCGATCGCATGACGATGCCGTCAACCGCGCGAGTCCTCGACACCCCGACGTCAGACGAGGCGACAAAGCCGCGCATTCTCGTCGTCGACGACGAGCCGTCGATGCGCGACATGCTGCGGATCGTGCTCCGCCGCGACGGCTACGACGTGGTGGTTGCCGAGAACGGCCGTGAGGCGCTTGGCGTGCTGGAGCGCGAGCGCGTCGATCTGCTGCTCTCGGACATCCGCATGGCCGATCTGAGCGGCGTGGACGTGCTGCGCGCGGCCCGACAGATGAACCGCGACATCATCGCGTTCATGATGACCGCCTACGCCTCGACAGAGACGGCCGTCGAAGCCATGCGGCTGGGGGCCGTGGACTATTTCACCAAGCCGTTCAGCATGGACGAGCTGCGGCTCAAGGTGCGGCAGCATTTCGAGGCGTCGCGCCTGAAGCAGGAGAACGTCCTGCTGAAGCGGGCGCTCAACTCCAGCTATTCGTTCTCGAACATCATCGGCCGCAGCGAACCGATGCTGGCTGTGTTCAAGATGATCGAGACGATTGCGAGGACCAACAGCACGGTTCTGATTACCGGCGAGTCAGGCACCGGCAAGGACCTCGTGGCGCGCGCCGTTCATTACAACTCGACGCGTCGCGATCAGCCGTTTGTGGCGCTCAACTGCGGCGCGATCCCCGAGACGCTGCTCGAATCCGAGCTGTTCGGGCACATGCGCGGTGCCTTCACCGGTGCCGATCAAAACAAGAAAGGGCTGCTCGAGGCGGCCGAGCGCGGAACCATCTTCCTCGACGAAATCGGCGAGATGAACGCCTCGATGCAGGTGAAGCTGCTGCGCGTCCTGCAGGAGCGCCGGTTCCGGCGCCTCGGCGGGACCGACGAAGTGCGTGCCGACGTACGCGTGATTGCCGCGACGAACCAGGAGCTGCCGCGGCTCGTCGCCGACGGTCGCTTCCGCGAGGACCTGTTCTACCGGATCAACGTCATCGGCGTGCAGCTGCCGCCGCTTCGCGACCGTGCGGAAGATGTCCCTCTGCTGGCTGAACATTTCCTGGCCAAGTTCGCCGGACATATGGAGAAGCCCATTCGGGCGATCTCACGCGAGGCGCACGAGCGGCTGATGGCCTACCGCTGGCCGGGCAACGTCCGCGAGCTCGAGAACGCGATCGAGCGCGCCGTGGCAGTCGAGCAGACGCCCACGCTGCTCCCCGAGAGCCTGCCTCCGTATGTGCGTCCGAATGGCGGCGGTGCGGTGCATGAGACGTCCGAGGACGTCCAGCCTGGTCACTGCGACTTCCCGGAACTGCCGGAAGGCTTCGACCTGGAGGCCCGTGGCGAGGACTTTTACCGGCACTACATCGGCCTGGCGCTCGAGCGGAGCGGGGGCGTCCAGACCAAGGCGGCCGAGCTTTTGGGGATGAGCTTCCGCTCGTTCCGCTATTACGCCAAGAAATTCAACCTTCGGTAGCCTGTCTCGCCCGCAGGGCGGAGCGCAAAGGCGGGCTGAGGTTGACACCCCTCCCGGGTCTCTTACAATTTTTCAGGGGCGGGGCTCATCTCCCATAATCCCTAAAGAATTCATCGCGTTACGCCGACACACCCTACTGGGAAGGTGTGGCGCGAGTGTTGCTGAGCTCGAGAAAAAACAGAACGCGACGCTGCGACGACCGCGGGTTCACGTTGATCGAGATCCTGGTCGTGGTGGCGGTGATTGGCGTCCTGGCGGCGATTGCCATCATCTCCCTGGCGCGCGCGCGGCAGTCGGGAAACGAGGCATCGGCCATCGGTTCGGTGCGTGCGATTACCAGCGGTCAGGCCGCCTACGCATCGAGTTGCGGGAGCGGCGGCTACGCGCAAAGTAACGCAGATCTGGCCAAGGGACCGGCCGGCGGGGCACCATTCATCTCCCCGGACCTGGAGAAGGCCGACGTCGCGGCGACCGCCAAGAGCGGCTACACCATCGATGTCAGCGACAACGCCGATCCGGATAATAAAGACGTCCGGCCGGCTGCCGAAACGTGCAATGGATCGGTCGGGAATTCGCGCGCGATGTATTACGTCGGCGCCGACCCGGTGAGCCGCGGCGCGACCGGCACGCGGTCCTTCGGGAGCGACCGGCGAGGGACGATTTACTACGACCTCGCGAACGTGCCGAATCCGATTCCGGACGGTCTCGACTTCGTCCAGTGACGCGTCGATGCACGGCGCCTTGTTGGGCCGTACCCGTCCATCTGGGTTGGCGCTGCGTCAAAGGTACCGTCAATTGTTGACAACGCCGGTTGACGGTTTTTGTCAAGCCGCCGAAAAATGCCAGTGGCGGGGACACGGTTCAGCGTCGGTGACGCGCGGGGCAAGCGGCTCCGATGCAGCGAGTTACGGGCAATCAGCGAAGCCGGCTCAAGCATGGCACTGCGGTTGCTCAACAGGAAACCATCTGAAAGATTCGCCGGACGACCCGGCTCGAGATTGAAGGAGATTGAACAGTGAAGAAGCTGCAGAAGAACGAAGGGTTCACCCTGATCGAGCTGCTGATCGTCGTGGCGATCATCGGCATCATCGCGGCGATCGCGGTGCCCGGGCTGTTGCGCGCGCGCCAGTCGGGTAACGAGGCGTCCGCCATCGGTTCGGTCCGTGCGATTAACAGCGGCGAGACGGCGTTTGCGTCCAGCTGCGGCGGCGGCGGCTACGCGCAGAGCAACGCCGACCTTTACAAGGCCCCGACGGGCGGCGCGCCGTTCATCTCGCCCGACCTGGAGAAGGCTGACGTCGTCGGCACCGCGAAGAGCGGCTACACGGTGAATGTGGACCACAACGCCGACATGAACAACCAGACCGTGCTCGCAGCGGCAAGCACCTGCAACGGCTCGACGGCGGCATCGGAAGCCATGTATTGGGTCGGCGCGAACCCGGTCAGCCCCGGCCAGACGGGCACCCGCCGATTCGGCAGCGATCACCGCGGCACGATCTACTTCAGCAACAGCGCGGCGCTTTCGAACCCGATCACGGAAACGACCTTCATTAACTAAGGTCTGATGGACCGCCTCCCCAGGCGGGACGCACGCAAAGGGACGCCATCGCGGCGTCCCTTTGCTTGTACGGTAAGCTCTGGCTTGTCTCGGAGACACCCCCATGCTTCGCCGCTATAGATATGCGTTGATTGGTCTTGCCCTGCTTGGTCTGGCCACCTCGGTGACGGCGCTCGTCGTCCACTACCGGCTGATGACCGACCCCGGCTACGCCAGCTTCTGCGACATCAACGAGACCGTCAGCTGTCAGCAGGTCCTGCAGAGCAGCTATGCCACCGTCGCGGGCGTCCCCATCGCTGCCGGCGGTGCAATCTGGTCGTTAGCGGTACTGCTGCTGGCGGCCTGGGGCATGCGGCAAACCAGTTCCGAGCTTGCCGGTCGGGTGGCAGGTTACGTCTTCGTCCTCGCGACGATCGGCCTGGCCGTTGTTTTCTACTACGGCCACGCGTCGTTCTACGTGCTGCGCACCGCGTGCCCTCTGTGCATGGCGATGTACGTCGCCGTGGCGGGCATCTTCCTCGCGTCGGCCGCCGCGGCCACGTCGCTGACGGCGATTCCCGCCCGGCTTAGCGAGGATCTGAAAGGCCTGACGCGCAGTCAGACCGGCACCACGCTCGCCGTCGGCTGGCTCGCCGCGTCGATCGCGCTGGTCCTGTTGTTCCCGCGTCCGGAGGCGTTTGGTGCCGCAGCGCCGTCGTCGGTCGAAGCCATTCCCGAACCGCAGCTCGAACCGCTCTCGGCCGATCAGATGGCCGAGTGGAACAAGTATCTCGACTCGCAGACGCCGTTGTCGGAGCCTGGCCTCCTTCCGACCGGCGCGATGAAAGTGCGATTCATCAAGTTCAACGACTACCAGTGTCCGTCATGCCGCCAGACCTGGGCGCTCTACCGCGGCATCATCGCCAAGTACGAGAAGGAGTATCCGGGCGTATTCGTCTACGAGACGCGCGATCTGCCGCTCGAACCGGAATGCGGGCTGGTGCTCAATCACACCATGGCCTGCGAAGCCGCGGCTGCCGTTCGCATGGCGCGAACGAAAGGCAAGGCAGCGGAAATGGAAGCCTGGTTGTTCAACAACCAGTCGTTCGACATGACGCGCGACGACGTGAAACGGGGTCTGCGGGAGGTGGCACAGATCACGGACTTCGATGAGCAGTACTCGAGCCTCCTGCCTGCAATCCGCGCCGACGTGCAGCTCGGACAGAAGCTCGGCGTGCAGGGCACGCCGACGTTCTACATGAACGGAGTGAAGCTGGGCAACGTGCGCCCGACGTATCTGGACGCCACGATCCAGTATTTCCTCAGGAAGTCGGGCGCCGTCTCGTAAGATGCACGCGATTCGCACGGAGGGCCTGACGAAGCATTACTCCGTCGGCTTCTGGCGGAGCCGTCCGTACGTCGCCCTCGACAACCTGACGCTCGAAGTTGCGCGCGGCGAAGTGTTCGGCTTCCTCGGGCCGAACGGCGCCGGCAAGACCACCACGCTCAAGCTGCTGATGCAGCTCATATTCCCGACGACCGGACACGCCTGGATTCTCGATCGCCCGGCCGGTGACGTCGCGATGCGCCGTCGCATCGGTTATCTCCCGGAGAACCCCACGTTCTACGACAACGTGTCTGCGGAGGAGCTGCTCGGCTACTTCGCCTCGCTCTTCGGTTATCGCGGCGCCGAACGCTCCCGCAGGGTCGCCGCTCTGCTTGACGAGGTCGGACTCGGCCCCGAGCGGCGGATGCAGCTCCGCAAGTACTCGAAGGGCATGATTCAGCGCGTCGGCCTCGCGCAGGCGCTCGTCAATGATCCCGAGGTGGTCTTTCTCGACGAGCCGATGTCGGGCCTCGATCCCATCGGCCGGCGCGACGTGCGCGACATCATCCTGCGGCTGCGCGATCGCGGTGCGACGGTGTTCTTCAGCTCGCACATTCTCGGCGACGCTGAGTCGATGTGCAGTCGCGTCGGAATCGTGGCGGGCGGAACGCTCGTCGCGTCGGGTGCTCTTGCCGAGATGGTGCCGTTCCGCATCCGCGGCTGGGATCTGGTGCTCGCCGGGGTCACCGCCGACGCGGCAGCGGCGCTATCGGCGCGCGCCGCCGCCGCCACCTTGATTGGCGACGGGAGGTATCACGTTGTGCTCCCCGCCAGCGCCTCGTCGGAGGATGCGGTGGCGCTGGCGAAGTTGGCGAATGCCGAGCTCGTGTCCGTCAATCCCATCCGCGACACGCTCGAGGACTTCTTTCTTGCCCGCGTGCAGAAGAGCGCGGGCCGCGCCTTCGACTGATGCGAACCACCGGGCTCGTGGCCCTGCACGTATTCAGGGACTCGGTTCGCGACAAGGTTCTCTACAGCATCGTGGCGTTTGCGGTGGTGCTGATGGCGGTGTCCTATCTGATCGGCCAGCTGACAGCGGGGGAGGACCTGAAGATCATCAAGGACCTCGGGCTGGCGGCCATGTCGCTGATGGGACTGTTCATCGCCGTGTTCATCGGCATCGGTCTCATCGCACGCGAAATCGATCGCCGCAGCATCTACGCCGTGCTGGCCAAACCAGTCCGCCGCCACGAGCTATTGCTCGGGAAGTATCTGGGGCTTGTCGGAACGCTGCTCGTCAATCTGTCGGTGATGGCGATCGCCTACTACGTCGTGCTCGCGTACATCGGAACCACGCTCTCGCCGGCCGCGCTGAAGGCGGCGCCGGCGCCGCCCACCGATCCCCGCCTGCTGCTGGCGGTGCTGATGATTGCACTCGAGCTGTCCCTCGTGACGGCCGTCGCGCTCTTCTGGTCCACGTTTTCCTCGAGCGCCCTGTTGTCCGCCGGATTCACCGTCGCGCTGTACGTCGCGGGCCAGTTCGGGGCCGATCTCAAGAACTTCGAGCAGGTCGTCGAATCGCCAGCCGCGGGAATGGTCGGACGGGTGCTCTACTACGTGCTGCCAAACTTCGCTGCGTTTGATATCAAGACAGAGGTCGTGCACGCGCTGCCGCTGCCAGCCGGATACCTGGCGATGACGACACTGTATGCAGCGGTGTACATCGCGGCCCTGCTGATCGCGTCGGTCATGATTTTCGCGCGGAGGGATTTCAAGTAGGTGGACGGGAGATAGGAGACAGGAGATAGGAGACAGGAGGAAGGAGGGGAGTGAGGAACGCGAGGGGAATCGCCGCCGGCGTCGTCGCCATCGCGGCGCTGTTGACGACGGTCGTGGCGCTGCAGATGGATCGCGAGCGGCGGTTTCCGCAGGCAGAACCGGCGCAGCAGATCCTCTACGTCAACTCGCCGGCCGTGTTGACGCGGCTCGCCCTGTCGTACGACGCGCTGGTGGCGGATCTCTACTGGATTCGTGCGATTCAGTACTACGGTGGGACCCGCCTGTCCGAGCAGGGCGACAAATCGTATGAGCTGCTGTTCCCGCTGCTCGATCTGACCACCTCGCTCGACCCGGACTTCAACATCGCCTACGAATTCGGCGCCTTCTTCCTGTCCGAAAAGAAGCCGGGCGGGCCCGGCCAATCGGACCTCGCCATCAAGCTGCTTGAAAAGGGCCTGGTCGCGCGCCCCGACCGCTGGCAGTACCCGTACGACATCGGCTTCGTCCACTATCGCGACGGCAACTACAACGTTGCCGCGGATTGGTTCGAGCGCGCGGCAAAGACGCCGGGCGCTATGAAACAGGGCGAACGCGCCGATATGTGGCTGATTCCTCTCGCGGCCAACACGCGGGCGACCGGTGGTGATACACGGTCGTCGCGCGTTATCTACGAGCATCTGCTGACGTCGGAAGCCGCCTGGCTGCGCGAGGACGCGGCGCGGCGCCTGAAGAAGCTCGACGCCATCGATCGGATTGCGGAACTCGAACGGCGGACTCGCGAATACGAACGCCGGTTCGGCGATCCGCCGCCGACGTGGGAGCACATGGTTCAGGCGGGATTGCTTCCCGGCGTGCCTCTCGACCCCGAGGGGCATCCGTACGTGCTCAATCCCTGGTGGGGTGATGTCACCGTGAGCCGCGACTCTCCGGTCTGGCCGCTGCCGACGGAGAACCCGGCGTGAACATCTGGCTGGTTGTTCTCCTTGGCTCGCTCGGGCTGATCGTCGGCAGCTTCCTGAACGTCTGCATCTATCGGCTGCCGCGGCGCGAGTCGATCAACTGGCCGGTATCCCACTGCACCGCCTGCAACCGGCCTCTTTCCTGGTACGAAAACGTCCCACTCATCAGCTGGCTCGTTCTGCGCGGCCGCTGCCGTACGTGTGGGGAACGCATCTCGATCATCTACCCGCTCGTCGAACTGATCACCTGTGCTCTATTCGTTGCCGGCTACGTCATCTACGGCTGGACGCCGATGCTCGCCGTGCGTCTTGCGTTTGCGTGCGCCATGGTCGTGCTCTTCGCGATCGACTTGCGGCATCACCTCCTGCCCAATGTGATCACCGTGCCCGGCATCGTGATCGGGTTTCTCCTGAGCCTGTTCCTGCCACCCGGATGGAAGGCGTCGCTCATCGGCCTGATTGCCGGCGGCGGCGTCCTGTTCGCCATTGCCGAAGGCTATTACCGGCTCCGCGGCGTCGAAGGCCTGGGCATGGGCGACGTCAAGATGCTGTCGATGATCGGAGCATTTCTCGGCTGGAAGCTGATGCTCGTGACGCTGATCCTGGGCTCGTTTGCCGGCTCGCTGATCGGGGTTGGCGTGATCGCGCTTGGCCGTGGCGGGATGAAGGCGGCGCTGCCGTTTGGCACCTTCCTCGCCGTTGGCGCGCTGACCGCGGCAGTTGTCGGAGATCCCCTCGTCGAGTGGTACACGGGCTTCTACCGATGACGCAGGCAGGCTACGCATTCCTCGGACTGACAGCCATCGTTGCGGCACTTGCCGCGGTGCTGGTGTTCGCCATGCTGCGATTTGCCGCCAACGCCCGCGACGCCCGCCGCAGCCTGAAGGAAAGCGGCGACACGCCGCTGCTGGCGGCCGCGCTGCAGGAAGCCGTGGCCAAGCTCAAGGCCCAGGAACAGGCGATGACCGCGCGGGCGGCTGCCTCGGAGCAGTTGAGCGGAGATATCGTCGAAAGCCTCACTGCCGGCCTGCTGGTCGTCGACGGAAGCAGCCGCGTGGAGATTTTCAACGGCGCGGGGCGGGCGATGGTCGGCGTGAAAAGCGACCCGATTGGCTCGGACTACCAGAAGGTCCTCGCGGCGTTTCCTCCGCTCGTCGAGCTGATTGGCGAGTGCCTTTCGACAGCACGTCCAATCGTGCGGCGGACGGTGCAGGTCGAAGGCACGGGGCCGATGCACCTCGGGGTCACCGTGTCTCCGCTGGGCAAGCCATTACCACACGGAGTCATTTGCCTCTTCTCCGATCTGACGTCCGTCGTCGAGCTCGAGGAGCAGCTGCGGCTGAAGGAGACGCTGGCAAGGCTTGGCGAGCTGACGGCCGGTCTGGCGCACGAATTCCGCAACGGCCTGGCGACCATTCACGGCTACAGCCGGCTGATCGACGTGGACGCGCTGACGCCGAAGTACCGGCCGTACGTCGAAGGGATCAGGCAGGAGGCAGATTCACTCGGCAAGGTTGTCACGAACTTCCTCAGCTTTGCCCGCCCGGAGAATCTCGCGCTGTCGCGAGTCGATCTGGAGGCCGTGATCAGGCGCGCGACCGATGACTTGCGTTATGAGCTGCCGGCCGAGACGTCGTTGACGGTTGACGGCACGTTTGCCGAGATCCTGGGCGACGAGGTGCTGCTGCGGCAGGTGTTTGGCAATCTGGTTCGTAACGCGGTCGACGCGTGCGAGGGAGCCGGTGTCACGCCTGACATCCGCATTCGCGGCTGGGTCGATGTGGCGCATCACAGCTGCCGCGTGTCGGTTGACGACAACGGCCCTGGGATTCCGGAGGCATCACGCGAACGGATCTTTCAGCCGTTCTTTACGACGCGTTCACAGGGCACCGGCCTGGGCCTCGCTATCGTTCAGAAAATTGTCGTCATGCACAACGGCCGCGTCATCGTCGCCGACGCGCGCGGCGGCGGTGCCAGCATCCAGATCTCCATTCCGACCGCCGAGACCTGATTCCACGCCTGTTACTTCGGGTAACAGAATCGCAGTTATCAGATTTTCACCTGCTGCTCCTCCAGGGTCTCATACGCGCCGTAACTGCTTGTAGACAAATCCTTTAATTCCACTCCACCGCAGTTGACTGGTCCGTGGCAAAGCCGTTGCTCAACTGGATGGCGTGGCAACACGTCCTCGCAGCGTCCGATCGGCGGCGGGCTTCAGCCTGGTGGACATGCTCTGCGTCGTCGCCCTGTTCGCGATTCTGGCCGGCATATCGGTGCCCGCGTTCCAGAACGTCACCGAGGGCTACAAGCATGGTCAGGCCGTTCGTGACGTCGAGCGCGAGCTGCAGACGGCGCGTCTGAAGTCGGTCACGGCGAATCGGCCGTTGCGTGTTCGCTTCAATTGTCCGGCGGACGGGCAATATCGGATCACTGAGCTGGTTGGTACGCCGTCGGTTCCTGCTTCCGCAGACAGTGCGGCAAACCGGTGTCAGGAGTCTGTGTACCCGACACCAGCCGGCGACAACAACCCCCTGACACGTCCGAACCACGATGGTCCGATGCGCCGGCTCCCCACCGGCGTCACCTTCGGGACGGCAGCCACGCTGGAGTTCTGGCCGGATGGCACGGTTCACCAGCAGTCAGGGAGCACCCTTCCGTGGCCCGTTGTCGGCGTAGCCGGCACCTCCATCACGCTCGTGAAGGGCAGCGTGACCAAAAGGATCGACGTCAATGGGGTTGGCAAAATCACGCTCGTCCGATAGCGCGGCGGGCTTCTCGCTGGTCGAGGTCCTGATCGCGACGATGCTGCTCGCGACGGCGCTGGTGATGCTTGCCCAGCTGTTCGCGCTCTCGACGCAGTCGAACATCGGTGCGCGCAACACCACCTACACGGCCGTGCTCGCCCAGCAGAAGCTCGAGGAGCTGCGCGCGCTGACGTGGGGCTTCGACACACAGGGGCTGCCGATCAGCGACACGAGCACCAACACCGCCGTTTCGCCGGAGACACCCGCCGGGGGAACCGGGCTCGCGCCATCGCCGTCGGGAACCCTCGGCGCGAACACGGACGGCTACGTCGATTACGTCGGCCAGTTCGGCAACAAGCTCGGTGGCGGAGCGGCCCCTCCAGCCAACACCGTCTACGTGCGCCGCTGGTCGGTCGAGCCGCTGCCGTCGAACCCGAACAACACGCTGATCCTGCAGGTGCTGGTCTTCCGCAACAAGGAGCGCGGCGCCGCGAACGACGGCGCTGGCACGCTGCTGCCGGAAGAAGCGCGGCTCGTCACGGTGAAAACGAGGAAATCGCAATGAGATCGCGAGTGCAGTCGGAAGCGGGTTTCTCGGTCGCCGAAATGCTGATTGCGGCGGCCATCATGGTCACCGTCATCGGGACGGTTTTCTCGGTGATGAATCCGTCGCAGGGCGCGTACCGCACGCAGCCGGAGGTGTCCGACCTCCAGCAGCGGCTCCGCATAGCCGCCGACTCGATGTCCAAGGACCTTGTCATGGCCGGCAGCGGCGCCTACGCGGGCGGCATGACCGGCGCGCTTTCCAACTATTTCGCGCCGGTGATGCCGTACCGGTTCGGCGATCCCGCAAATGGCATCTACTTCCGGCTCGCGTCGGGCGCGGTGGACGCGTCCGATTCCATCAGCCTCTTCTCGGTTCCGACGACGGCCGCGCAGACGACCATCCGCGAGGACATGCCACAGCCATCGTCCGAGCTGAAGGTCGAGGCGCAGGCGAACTGTCCGCCGGCGAAGACGGAGCAGCTGTGCGGCTTCGTGGACGGTATGCGGGCAATCATCTTCGACGAAACCGGGTCCTGGGATCCGATGATCATCACCAACGTCCAGGATGCCGCGCTGCACATGCAGCATAAGGACCCGCTGTCCAAGTCCTACAAGAAAGGCGCTGTCATCACGATGGCGGCGCTGCACACCTATTACCTGCTGGCCGACGACGCGACGAAGACGTATCAGCTGCGCCACTCCGATGGCGTATCGGATCTGCCGCTCGTGGACAACGTGGTGAAGCTGGAGATCGAGTATTACGGCGATCCGCGCGCGCCGGTCTTGCTGCCGAACAAGCCGCTCTCGGATCCGGTCGGGCCGTGGACGACCTACGGACCCAAGCCTCCGGCGCTCGGGGTGGACAACACGAACGACACGTGGGGTGCGGGCGAGAACTGCCTCTACGCCGTGGTCAGCGGCGCGCACACGCCGCGCCTGCCGAATCTCGCCGGCGGTTTCGGCCACGTCCAGCTGACCCAGGCGATGTTGACCGACGGCCCGTGGTGTCCTGACGGCGCCAACGTGATGCGCTACGACGCCGACCTGCTTCGGCTCCGTCGGATTCGCATCAAGTTCCGCGTCCAGGCGCCGGCCGAACTGCGCGGCCCGGCAGGAACGCTCTTCCGGCGCGCCGGTACGAACAGCGCCGGCCAGCACTTCGTGCCGGATCAGGAAATCTCGTTCGACATCACCCCGCGCAACCTGAATCTCGGCCGATGAGACAGACCTTGCACGCACCGCCCCACACGCGACTGGGAGCCCGGCTCGCCGACGAGCAGGGCATCGCCCTCGTCATCTCGCTGATGGCGATGATGCTGATGATGGCGCTCGGCACGGCGCTCGTGATGACGACGATGACCGAGACGAAGATCGCCGGCAACTACCGCAGTGGCTACGAGACGCTGTATGCCGCCGACGGCGCGGTCGAACGGGTGATGCAGGACATCCTGACGGTGCCGAACTGGGACGACATCCTCAGCGGAGCGGTCACGTCCGCGTTCATCGATGGCGCACCATCGGGCAGCCGCACGCTGCCGAACGGCATGACGATCGACCTCACGCAGGCGACCAACATGGTCCGCTGCGGCAAGCTCACGTGCAGCGCCGCTGATCTGATCGAGATCACGGAGTCACGGCCATGGGGCGCCAACAACCCGGTGTGGCAGCTCTACGCGTATGGCCCGTTGGAGGACATGATTCCGACCGGAACGATCCGCTCGCGCCAGTACGTGCTCGTCTGGATTGCCGACGATATTTCCGAGAACGACAACGATCCGCTCAAGGACGGGCAGCCGCCGGCAGGGTGCGCGAGCCCGTGCGCGACGTCGAATCTCGGCCGCGGAGTCATCGCGATGATGGCCCAGGCCTTCGGACCCGACGGGACGAGCCGGACCATCGAGGTGACGCTGGCGCGGACCGACACGACCGAGCTCGAACGCGGCTACACGGGCCAGCGCGGTCAGGACGAGCAGAACCGCCGCTCCCGTAAGGCGCCGGTGCAGACGCCCGGAAAAGCGCTCACGCGCTCGACGTGGGCGCTGTGATGGCAGGCACACATTCAATGACGACGAAACAGATTCGATTCGTGATGGCGGGCGCCGTGGTCCTTGCGGCGCTCTGCGCGCCGCCAGAGGCGTCGGCACAGCTCGACCCGCTGCTGTTCCTGAAGAACGCCAGGCCGAACATCATCCTGGCGATCGACACGTCCGCCAGGATGCGTCTGGACGCCGACGGGACCTATTACGACCCGGCTGAATACACGGTCACGGGCGGAGCGTGGGAGCCGGTCATTGGCGTCCCCGGCGGGGCGACGACATATCGGCGCAAGTTTGCGGGCTGGGCGAATACCACCGTCGTCCAACCCGTCCTGACGTACAACACGAGCACGATCAGCGTCGTCGCCAACACGGATGCGAAGTACGCGCACTACGCCGCGAAGACGCGCCTGGCGCTGGTGCGCGCCGCGGTCACGCAGGCGATCAACGAGAACACCAGCGTGGCGCGGTTCGGCCTGGTGAAGACGCGACAGGCGTCGCCGGCTGTTCCGCTCAGCGCTAATGCGCTCGTGACGAACTTGAATGCCGCGCAAACGCCTTCGGAAATTCTCGGCGCCCTGTGGAATACGCGCGTCGCCACCGTGACGACGGATAACGGCCTTCAGCTCGCCCAGCTTCCGGTCGTGCTCACGGACGCGGCCGGAGCGAACAGCTCGGTCGTGTCCATTCTGTCGAAGAGCATGACCGAAGCAGGCGCGCTGGTGCCCGCCGGCCACGACACCGCCACGAAAGTCGACTCGCCGATCGACGCCATGCTCGTCGACGCGAAGACCGAGAGCGCACGGCTGATCGCCGCCGATCCCAACTGTGCCAACACGATCGTCGTCCTGATCGTCGGTGGGGGAGAGGGATCAGGAACCTCCGCCACCAGCGACCCGGCCACCACGGCGTCGCAGTTCCTGGCGGTCAGCGGTCGTCGCGTGCCGGTCTACGTCGTGGCAATCGCGCCTGCCGCGGGCGAGATCGCGCAGCTGAAATCGATTGCGTCGAATTCCGGCGGGCAGTATTTCGAGATTACGAAGGAGATGGTCGACTCCGCGTATACCTCCTGGGCCGCCGGCGTGCCGGCCGGGTATCTGGCGGGGCAGCCGTCGGGCACGATCGTCGTGCCGGAAATCGTGAAGGCGCTGAACACGGCCGTTCAGCACGCGTTTCAGGAATTTGCCACGTTCAACACTGCGCCGACGCCGGCGCTGCCGTTCGGTCCGTACTCCGAGTTCCAGGTGACGAGCCCGGTCGTCGGGTCCTTCGACATCACGAACATGAAGGACATCAACGGGGTAGCGCTGCCCCTCACGACCATTACCGATGCGAGTGGCACCACGCTTCCGCAGCGGTCGAACCTGATGATCACCGCGGCGTTTTCGCTGCCGGGCTTCGACGCCAAGCTGCGCGCGTTCCGCGTCTACAGGCCGGTTGTCGACAGCAGCGCGTGGTCCGGTTACCGGTTCATTGCCGACGGTACGCCGCTCTGGGTCGCCTCCGCGCCAGACGCGGCATCACGGAACCTGTACACCGTGCTGCCGGACGGAACGCCCGTGGCGTTTACGACGGCGAACGCCGGTGCCCTCGCGTCGCACATGAATCTGAGCGCGACCGATGCGGCGGCGGTCATTACGTTCGTCCGCTCGCTGCCGATTGGCGCGCCAGTCAGCTCGACGCCGGCCATCTTCAACCCGCCGTCGCTGGATCCGCCGCCGGACGCCGACTATTTGAAGTTCGCGAACGACAACAAGAACCGGCGCAGCCTCGTGTTCATCGGAACGAATCGCGGGATCCTCGAGGCGATCGACGCACGGCTTGGGGTCGAAGTGTGGGGCTTCATCCCCTACAACCTCCTGTCCAAGCTGAAGACGCTGCGCGACGGCCAGTCCGTCGGCAGCTTCGACTACTTCGTGGACAGCTCGCCCAAGATCGCGGACGTCAAGGTCGGCGGTGACTGGAAGACGTACCTGTTTTTCGGTGAAGGACCTGGCGGGACGTTCTATCAGGCGATGGACGTGACGCTGCCGGATATCGCCAGCAGCGTCTCCCCGTCATCCGACAGCCTGGCCAGCTTGCTCAGTTACTTCTCGGCTCCCAACCGCATCGTGTTGAAGTGGTCGTTTCCGTCTTACGGAAGCTTCGATCCGGCGCTCAGCACGACGCTCATGCCGTACGGCGACCTGAAGTCGACGGCGTCGGCCGTCGAACTGAGCGTTGGCCAGACGTGGTCGGATCCCGCCATCGGCCAGGTGGTCGGATCGGTGAGTCCCTATGTTGCGCTCGTCGGCTCGGGCTTCCTGCCGGCGTCGGTGCAGAACCAGGCCAACCGCGGCGGCAAGGCTGCCGGGACCACGTTCTACATGATCAACGTGAGCGATGGCATGGTGCTCGGCGCGAAGGACGTTGGCAACGACAACAAGAACGAGAACGTGGACAACTGCGCGACTGCCGGCGATTGTTCGAAGATCAAGAACGCGCTGCAGTCGGACCCGCTCGCCGCCGGTCCGCAAGGTTCCAGGTTCATCAGCGACGCCTACATCGGCGATCTGGACGGCCGCATCTGGCGGTTCGACCTCGTGCTCGCGACAGGCGACGTGCCCGCGTTCAGCGGCGCTCCGGTCAAGCTGTACGACGATGCGCTGTCGCAGCCGATTTTCAACTCGATGGCGGAAATCGACGTCGGCACGACGCTGCGCTATCTCTTCGTCGGCACCGGCAGCGATCTGCTCTCGTCCGCCGGCGTCTCGCAGCAATACAAGCTGCTCGGTCTTCTGGACCAGGGCGGTTCAGGCTCCGTGACGTTCACACGGCTGCTGACAAAGGTCGACGGCATCGGCGACGACGAGAAGGTCACCGCGTTTCCTGCGGTGGCGGGCGACGTGGTGTTCTTCACGACGACGACATTCAGACCGGCGGCGCTGTGCAGCCTGCCCGATGCAAACCTCTACGCGCTGACGTTCATCGGCGGCGCGGCCTACGACAGCACGGGCGATGACAAGGTCACCAGCTCCGACAGCCCCAAGGTCACGACCATTACCGGTGTGCGCGCGACGGCACCGTTTGTCGTGGACCAGCACCTTGTCTTCGGCACGGGCAAGAGTCTGCAGATGTTCGGCGATCCAAACGACTTCAACAACGGCGTTGGCCAGGCGGGCGTGCGAATCCTCTCCTGGCGTGAGGTGAGATAGTCAGGTGGCCGCAGCGATCAAATGCGCGGCGTGCGGGACCAAGACCTACGCACGCCGGACGCACTGCCCGCGCTGCCGTGCGCCGCTGACCGCCGCGGTACCGGTCGGGAAAACGGCGCCGCCGGGTCAGGCGCGGCGCCGCTCTGTCATGCCGATTGCCATCGTGTGCGTCGTCGCGCTCGTGCTGACCGCGGGCGTGGCCGTGCAGCTCGGAACGTCGAGCGCCTCTGCGACTCAATCGAAGCCGGCCTCGGCGGAGACGCCGGGGCGGCGCCAGTCGGGTCCGAGCTCACAGTTTGCAGGTACGGCCAAGGGGCCGAATTCCATGGACCTGTCGCGCAGTGGAGTCGCCGCGTACGCAAAAGGGGATGTCGCCGGATCGATCGAACAGTTCAAGGATGCCGTGGAGGCCGACCCGAAGAATGCCCAGGCGTTGAACAATCTCGGCCAGGCGCTGGTCCGCGCCGGTCGTGCCCGCGAGGCGATTACCTACTTCGATCAGGCGATCGCCGTAACCGGCACCGTGTGGACCTATCACTTCAATCGGGCGAAGGCGTACGGCGAGCTGCAGGATTGGTCGCGCGCCGTCGGCGGCTACCGGGAGGCGGCAGGGCTGTTTCCCCAGGATTACGCGACCGCCTTCAACCTCGCTCGCGCGCTGCAGGCGAGCGGCGATCTGAACGGCGCCATCGACGAATTTCAGCGTGCGATTAACCTCGGCCCAGGCGAACCGGATTTCCCGCTGGCGTTGGCCTACGCCCTCGAATCCGCCCGCCGGCCGGGCGACGCCGTCAGCGCCTACCGCCGGTTTCTCGAACTGCAGGACTCCGGCCCGACGGCCGAAAAGGTCAGACAGCGGATCCAAGAGCTAGAATCAAATCGATGAGAGGCGAGACCGCCAAATCGTCCGTGCGCGTGCTTTTCGCCGTTATGTTGGCCGCCGCACTTGCCGCCACCGCGTCCGCGCAGTCTCTCGGGGACCTGGCGAAGAAGGAAGCGGAACGCCGGAAAGCCATCAAGTCGTCGGGCAAGGTGCTCACCGGCGATTCAATCCGTTCTGTTCCCGCGCCATCGACCCCTGCTCCGTCACCGGCGCCAGCAGCGCCCGGTGCGGCCGCTGGTTCCGCGGCGACAGAGAAGCCCAAGCCAGAGGTGGATCGGAAGGCGCAGGAGCTCGCCTGGCGTCAGCGGATTCAGGGGGCCCGCGACTCGCTTCAGCGGTCGCAGATGTTCGCCGAGGCGCTGCAGAGCCGTATCAACGGCCTGACGGCTGATTTCACCGCGCGCGACGATCCGGCACAACGCGCCGTGGTCGCCAACGACCGCCAGAAGGCGCTTGCCGAACTCGATCGGGTGAAGAACGACATCGTGCAGCAGACCAAGGCGATCGCCGACATCCAGGAGGAAGCGCGGCGCGCTGGCATTCCCCCCGGCTGGTTGCGATAGGTAGAGTCCGACGTTTACGTCGGCCTTTCGCTCGCTTCACGTCGGCCTTTGGACGTACGCAGATTCCGTCACGCCCGACGGCCCCCACCATCGCTGTTTCTGCCACATCAGCTCGTCCGACAGAAGACGTCGATTGATTTCCCAGGGAGTTTTGCGTAGCTGGCGCAGGGCAGCCTCTTTGCTCTGACTGACTGCGTGCGCGATATCACAGCCGATACGGGATTCTCACTGCTCGAAAGCCTGTTCGCCTGTGCGCTGCTCGGCACGGCGCTGTTGTCGATCGGTCACGTATCGAGCGGCGCCATCGTGCTGATGGCTGACGCCCGCAATCGGACGTTGGCCACGACCATCGCCGTCGCCAAGCTGGAGGAACTGCGGTCGTCAATCGCTCCGGTGGACGGAGCGGATACGGTGGACAGCCGCGGCGAACCGGCCGTGGACGGAACATCGCGCCGGTTCGAACGGCGCTGGTCGGTTACGGCTGTCGCGCCGGGCGCCGCGATCCTGACCGTCAGCGTGACTCCGTTTCCGAGGGGAGTTGCCAGCCGTGAGGTCCGGATGATCGGCGGATGGACCGCGGTGCGGCGATGACGCTGCCGGAACTGATGGTTGCCGCCTGCGTCACGACGCTCGTTGCCGGGGCGGCGCTCACCGCGGTTACTCCGCTGCACCAGGGATTTGCCACGCAGCCCGAAGCCGCAAGCCTTGCGCAGCGAACACGGGTCGTTGCCGAGCTCCTGTCCGCCGATCTGCGCCGCGCCGCCCTCGTGCTTCCCATACGCGTTGGCGACGTCGGCAACGATATTTCCCGCGGCATCTTTTACCGGAGCGATGTTTTTTCCGCGATCGCCGAGCCGGTGGAGGCACTGGCGCATGGCCTCATCGTGCCGTCAAATATCCGCACCTATCACCTGAAGCAGGACTCGGAAGGTGTGTGGCAGCTGATGCAGTACGACGGGCATGCGTCAGATCAGCCGGCCGTCGAGGATGTCGTCGCGCTGCGAATCGAGTACTTCGGCGACGCCGAGCCGCCCACGGCGACGGTGACAGAGCGCGGCGACGTTCGCGTCACTTACGGGGCAGTGCCTCCGCGCTTTGACGTGGACGATCCCGCCGACTCGTGGGCCGCGGGGGAGAACTGCACGATAGCCAACGCCGGCGGACAGTACGTGCCGCGTCTCCAGGCGATCGGTCCGCCGGGAATAACCCCGCTCAGTCAGGCGGTGCTCGTTGACGGCCCTTGGTGCCCGGACGCATCTCATGCATTCAGGTTCGACGCGGACCTGCTGCGTGTCCGGCGTGTTCGCGTGCAGGTCCGGCTGCAGGCGTCGCGCCCTTTCCGCGGTCCGTGGCGCGACGTTCCGGACGAGACGATCACGCTGGACGTCGCGCCGAGGAACATCAATGTGGCGCGGTGAGCGCGGCTCGGCGCTCGTGATGGTCCTGCTGTGTGCCACGCTCTTCCTGGTTCTCGGCGGCGCACTCGTTATCGTCGGGAGCACCGAGAGCGTCATCTCTGCGACATTCCGAGAGGGCGCCGTAGCGCTCGCGGCTGCCGACGCGGCGCTCGCTCGTGTGGCGTTTGATCTGGCATCGGCGCTCGATCTGAATGCGCTTCTCGGCGGATTCGTTTCATCAACATTCGCAGACGGGACCGCTGTATCTCCGCGAACGCTGCCCGACGGCACGCTGCTGGACCTCGGCGCGGCGACGAACGTCCAGCGCTGCGGCGAGGCGACATGCACCGATGCGCAGATGGACGCGGTTACGGCCGAGCGGCCATGGGGTGTGAACAACGCACGGTGGCAACTCTACGGCTCTGGCTGGCTCCGTGACCTCGCGCCCGGCACCGAGGCCCCTCGCGTCTACATCGTCATCTGGATCGGCGATGACCCGCTCGAAACCGATGGAGACCCGCTCTCGGACGATGGAAGCCCCACCAGCCCCGGCCATCAGACGGTGCTCCTCCGCGCGGTCGCGCATGCAGGCTATTCCGTGCGCCGCCAGATTGAGGTCGCCGCGCGACGAGAGGACGGTGCTGTCCGATTCATATCGTGGCGGGAGGTGAGGTAGGAGGTATTCTTGATCTCCTTGCCCTCCACAACCTCATTTCCCGTCCTCCTTGTCGAAGACAAGGATTCGCTCCGGGCCATGCTTCGTCACGCGCTGGAGGCGCAGGGACACCTTGTCCTTGAAGCCCGCGACGAGACGGAAGCGGTTCACCAGCTCCGCCAGGCCCGCCCGGCTGTCGTCCTCACCGACCTGAAGCTTCCAGCCGGCGACGGGTTTGGCGTGCTGCGCGCGGCGAAGGAGCTCGATCCCGAGCTGCCGGTCGTGGTCATGACGGCCTACGGAAGCATTCAGGACGCGGTGACCGCCATGCGCGAGGGGGCAACCGACTTCCTGGCCAAGCCGGTCGATCCCGACCACCTGCTGCTGATGGTCGAGCGCGCGATTGCCCAGCGCCGGATGATGGCCGAATACATCCTTCTCAAGGAGGAGATGGCCGAGCGCCGGGGCGCGCCGCGAATCATCGGCGAAGACGGAAAGCTCCGGCACGTCCTCCAGCAGCTGCACCGTGCGGCGGCCACCGACGCGACCGTCCTGCTCGAGGGTGAGAGCGGGACCGGCAAGGAGCTGTTCGCCCGCGGACTGCACGCGCTCAGTCCGCGGGCCGACGCGCCGTTTGTGGCCATCAACTGCGCGGCGATTCCCGACACGCTGCTCGAGACCGAGCTGTTCGGCCACGAGAAGGGTGCGTTTACCGGCGCCGTGGCGCGAAAGGCCGGGCGGTTCGAGCTGGCGCATCGCGGAACGCTCTTTCTGGACGAAATCGGCGATCTGCCACTGGCCCTGCAGGCCAAAATCCTCCGCGCACTCGAAGAGAAGCGCTTTGAACGAGTCGGCGGAACGCAGTCGCTGCACGTGGATGTGCGCGTGGTGGCCGCCACCAACAGAAACCTGAAACAGCGCGTCGCCGAGAGGCAGTTCCGCGAAGACCTGTTCTTCCGCCTGTCGGTCTTCCCGATACAGATTCCACCGCTGCGCGAGCGGTCGCAGGATGTTGTCATCCTGGCGCGACACTTCGTCGATCGATTCTGCCGCGACCTGAACAAACGGCCGCTCACGCTGTCCACCGCAGCGCTCGATGAGTTGAACACCTATTCATGGCCCGGCAACGTACGCGAACTTCAGAACTGCATCGAGCGGGCGGTGATTCTGTGCGACGGCGACACGATTCAGCCGCGCCACCTGAACCTCTCGTTCCGACAGCCGGTGTCGGCCTCGCCGTTGTCGTCGCCGTGGGAGGAAATCGATCTGTCGGGAACGATGACCGACGCGCTGCGACGGGTCACCGCCGAAGTCGAGCGCCGCAAGCTGGAACGTGCGCTCAGCGAGGCCGCCGGCAACAAGCAGCGAGCCGCCGAAGCGCTGCAGATCAGTTACAAGACGATGCTGCAGAAGTTGAAGGAATACGGGATCGCGGACGACTAGCCGGGAACCGCGTAGGGTCCGCCTTCAGGCGGACCTAGTTCTTTAGTCCCAGGCGCCCCAGCACGGCCCGCAGTTCTTCTTCGGTGACGTCATCGACCGTCATCGTCGCGCCGATGGCGATGGCGATCACGAAGTGCAGCTTGCCGTGCACGACTTTCTTGTCTCGCCGAACGGCTTCCAGCACCTCGGCGATCGAAAGATCGCTGATCGGCGGCAACGGACCGAGGAGCGTGATCAGCTGGCCGAGCGCCTGGCGTTCGTGTTCGGCCAGTGCTCCACGCGCGGCGGCGAGGTCGGCGGCCGCGAGCATGCCGTAGGCGATCGCTTCGCCATGCCTGAACCGCCGGTACTTGGTCACCGCCTCGAGGGCGTGGCCGACGGTGTGCCCGTAGTTGAGAATCCGCCGCAGACCGCTTTCGCGTTCGTCCTTCGAGACGACGTCGGCCTTGATGCGCGCCGATTCGACAATGGCCGGCCCGAGCACCTCTGGATCCCGATCGAAGACCCCCTTCGTGCCGCCTGCCACCCGGTCGAACAACGCCCGGTTTGCGATCATTCCGTACTTCACCACTTCGTACAGGCCCGACCGGAACTCGCGGCGCGGCAGCGTCCGCAGAAGCAGTGGGTCGATGGCGACGAGCGCCGGCTGATGGAACGCGCCGATCAGGTTCTTGCCGAGTGTGTGGTTGACGCCGACCTTTCCGCCGATGGAGCTGTCCACCTGCGCCAGTAGCGTGGTTGGCACATGGATCAGCGTGATTCCGCGCAGATAAGTCGCCGCGGCAAAGCCAGCCGTGTCCCCGATGACGCCTCCGCCGACCGCGATGAGCACGCTGCCGCGATCCGCGTTGGCTCGGATGAGGGCCTCGTAGATCCGCGACACGGATTGCAGGTTCTTGAAGCGCTCGCCGTCGGGGATGAGGATCGGCTCGCCGTCGCCGAGCGCGCGCTGAATCTGCGCTCCGTGCAGCCGCCAGACGACCGGATTCGACACGATGAATCGCCGCGGACCGATACGCTGTGCATCGAACACCGCCGACAGCCGGTCGGTGAGACCTTCGCCAATCAGGATCGCGGATGATCGATCTCCGGTATGAACGTCGATGCGAACGGGATGATCTGGAGTTGTCACGGGAGAGCGTTGTCAACGAGGACGGGCAGGTCGCTCCGATCCCCCAGCGCGGCATTGATAGGATAGCACCGTGCCCATCGGCGGCGATTTTCTGGTGATCGGCAGCGGCATCGCCGGGCTGCGCGCGGCGATCTCGCTGGCCGACGCAGGCCGCGTGGTCATTCTCACCAAGGCCGATCCACGGGAAAGCAACACGGGATACGCGCAGGGGGGCATTGCCGCCGCTGTGGGTCCCGATGATTCGCCGCAGCTCCACGCCAGCGACACGATCGCCGCCGGCGACGGGCTGTGCGTTCCCGAAGCCGTGCTCGCACTGACGGAAGAGGGGCCGCGCTACGTCCGCGAGTTGATCGAGTGGGGCGCCGCCTTCGACCGCGCGCCGGGCGGCGAGCCGGCGCTCGGACGCGAAGCCGCCCACTCGGTGCGCCGGGTGCTGCATGCGCGCGACGCCACCGGCCGCGAGATCGGGCGCGTGTTGTGGCAGAAAGTTGCTGCCCACCCGCGGGTGACCGTCTATGACGATGCGCTGGCGATGTCGTTACTCACACGCCGGGGGGAGTGCATCGGCGCAACGTTTGTCGGCCGCGGGGGCATGCTCGAGCAGGTCGAAGCGGCGCGGACGCTGGTTGCGACCGGCGGCGCCGGGCAGGTGTTCCGCGAAACGACGAACCCGGCGATTGCAACCGGTGACGGCATCGCGATCGCCTTCGATGCCGGCGCGCGCGTGGCGGATCTCGAGTTCGTCCAGTTCCATCCGACCGTGCTGAGCGCCGACGGCGCGCCGAGATTTCTGCTGTCGGAGGCGTTGCGCGGCGAGGGCGCACGCCTGATCAACGAGGCCGGCGAACCATTCATGACGCGCTACGAGGCGGCGGGCGACCTGGCGTCTCGCGACCTCGTGGCTCGTGCCATCGTCAAGGAGGTGGCCCGCACGGGCGCGCCGGTCTACCTGACGATGACGCATCTCGATGCGGAGTTCGTCCGCCGCCGCTTCCCGACAATCGCACAGGCGTGCCGTGAGGCAGGATTTGATCTGGCGGCGGACCGCGTTCCGGTCAGTCCGGCCGCCCACTACGTGATGGGAGGGGTGGAAACCGATCTGCACGGGCGGACATCGGTGACGGGGCTGTTTGCGGCTGGCGAAGTCGCGTGCACCGGCGTTCACGGCGCGAACCGGTTGGCGAGCAACTCGCTGCTCGAAGGGCTCGTGTTCGGCGCACGGGCGGCCGAGGCGATGCGCGCGTCAGCGGTGCCGGCCTCGCTCCTGGCGACGGCCGACGAGCTGGTCGAGGATCAGCCCGAAAGGAAAACGCTGCCGGACCCCGTCGACATTCGGGATCTGATGTGGCGTCACGCCGGTCTCGTGCGGACCGCCGACGGGCTGCGAACGGCCGTGCCGCAACTGGCGGCGTGGCGCGCTGCCGCCGCGGCGCGGGTGGCTATGGCGCCAGCCGATCGCGAGTGCCGGCGCGTGGCCAGCCTGGTAACGGTCGGGTTCCTGATCGCGCGCGCGGCGCTGCGGCGCGAAGAGACACGCGGCGGACACTTCCGCGCCGATTTCCCGGATCGCGACGATATACACTTTCAGAGGCACTTCGCCGACGCGCTCCGTGCCTGAACGCTCCCTATTCCCGACCGGGAGTTGACCCAGAGCCACATGACGAACGAACAGAACATTCCGGACTATCCGGAGTCCATTACCCCGCAGTCCGAGGATTTCGGCCGTTGGTACATCGACGTCGTCCGCCGCGCGGAGCTTGCCGACTACTCGCCGGTCAAAGGGTGCATGGTCATCCGCCCGTACGGCTACGCCATCTGGGAGCTCATGCAGCAGGCGCTCGATCGCCGCTTCAAGGCCACCGGGCATGTGAACGCGTACTTTCCGCTGTTCATCCCCGAAAGCCTGCTGATGAAGGAGGCCGAGCATGTCGAAGGTTTCGCGCCGCAGGTCGCGTGGGTGACGCAGGGTGGAACCGAGGTGCTCGAAGAGCGTCTCGTCGTGCGGCCGACGTCCGAGACGATCATCGGCACGATGTACGCGAAGTGGATCCAGTCGTGGCGCGACCTGCCGATCCTGATCAATCAGTGGGCGAACGTCGTCCGGTGGGAGAAGGTCACGCGGCTGTTCCTGCGCACAACGGAATTCCTCTGGCAGGAAGGGCACACGGCGCACGAAACCGCGGACGAGGCCGAAGAGGAAACGCGGAAGATGCTTGCGGTCTACAAGGAGTTCGCCGAAACCGAGCTGGCGATGCCTGTGCTCGACGGACAGAAAACAGAGAGCGAGAAGTTCGCCGGTGCGGTGCGCACCTATTCGATCGAGGCGCTGATGGGAGACGGTCGCGCCCTGCAGGCCGGAACGTCACACAACCTGGGCCAGAACTTTGCCAGGGTGTATGACATCAAGTTTCAGGGACGGGACAAGTCGCTGCAGTACGTGTGGGGCACGTCATGGGGCGTGACGACTCGTCTCATCGGTGCGGTCGTCATGGTGCACGGCGATGAAGGCGGCCTGATCCTGCCGCCGAAAATCGCGCCGTATCAGGTGGTGATTGTGCCGATTCCGCGCGGCAACTGGCGCGAGACGGTGCTGCCGAAGGCGCAGGCGATCCGCGACGAGCTCGTGGCCCGCGGCGTCCGGGTGATGCTGGACGACCGCGATTCGCAGACGCCGGGCTGGAAGTTCAACGAGTGGGAGATGCGCGGCGTGCCGCTGCGGCTGGAGATCGGGCCGAAGGACATCGAGAAGTCGCAGGTCGTGCTGGCGCGCCGCGACACGCGCGAGAAGTCGTTTACGCCGATGGAGGGCCTGACGCCGCACGTCGAGCAGCTCCTGGCCACGATTCAGCAGGCGTTGCTCGACCGTGCCATCGCGTTCCGGACAGAGCACACGAGCGAGACCAGCTCGTACGACGAGTTCAAGCAGATCATGGACGGCCGTCCTGGCTTCGTCATCTCGCCGTGGTGTGGATCAGCCGAGTGCGAGGCGGCAATCAAGGCCGAGACGCAGGCGACGATTCGCAACATTCCGTTTACGGCGAGCGGCGCGGACGGGAAACCGTGCCTGAAGTGCGGGAAAGCGTCGACGGCGAACGCGTGGTTCGCGAAGGCTTATTGATGAGCGTGATGAGAGTGGCCTGCCTGGTCCTGGCTCTCGCCGCCGCCGCGTGCGGCCCGACCGAGCCGCTGAATGTGGTCGCGATCCAGACCGGAAAATCGCTGAACACCGATCACAGCGTGGGCACGCACGCGACGTCGTTCCGGCCGAAAGACACGATGTACGTGTCCGTCCTCAGCAACGGGCGCGGCGCGGGAACCATCACCGTGAAGTGGAGCTTTGCCGGCCGCGTGGTCCACGAGGCGACGAAGAAGGTCGCGTACAACGATCAGGCCGCGACGGACTTCCGCTTCCAGGCTGCCGATGATTTTCCGATCGGCGACTACGCCATCGAAGTCATCGTCGATGGCAAGACGCTCGAGACCCGTCGCGTCAAAGTCGAATAGTGGACGACGCATTCAACGTCGTGTGTCCGTATTGCGGCGAGCCGGGCGAGATCTATGTCGAGCCGGACGTGTCGGGCACCCTCGTTCAGGATTGCGAGGTGTGCTGCAATCCGTGGCGGGTGGAAGTCTGGTGGGAGGATGGGGAGCGCTATGTTGATGTCACACGCGGTGACGGTTCTGAATAAGCGAACATAGTCTCAATCGGCCGCGTTCTTTGCACCGACCAGCGAAGGAACCTCGCACCTATCTCAGGCCGTTTCCTCTTCGAGCTTCTTCCGCTTCTTTCCGAACATCCACGCCAGGCCGATGCTCAGGATGTAGAGCACGATGACCGGTCCACCCATCATCAGCATGCCGACGCCGCCCGGATCGGGCGAGATCACGGCGGCGAACACCGCGATGATCATCACGGCGTACTTGAAGTTGCGGATCATGAATCGCGGCGTAACCAGGCCCATCTTGGCCAGGAACAGGACGAGTGTGGGCAACTGGAACGTCACGCCGATGCCCAGCATCAGGCGCAGGTACCACGCGAACGCCGGTTCGATGCGCGGCATGAACGTGACGAAGTCGATCGACGAGGTCGCAAAAAACTTCCAGATCACCGGAAACACCGCGTAGTGCGAGAACGCCGCGCCGCCGATGAAGAGGACGGTCCCCATCAGGACGAACGGGATGGCCAGCTTCTTCTCGTGTACGTACAGGCCCGGCGCGATGAATCGCCAGATCTGCGAGAAGACAATGGGAGACGCGATGATCAGGCCGGCCATCAGCCCGATTTTGAACATCAGGAAGAACTGCTCGCCCGGCTCGGTGTAGATCATCTTCTGGCCGGCAGGCAGCACCGCCTGCATCGGTTTGAAGATGAACGTGAAGATGTTGTCGAGCCAGAAGAAGGCGGCGCCGAACCCGACGCCGACCGCGATCAGCGAATAGATGATTCGCCGCCGCAGCTCGTCAAGGTGGTCCAGGAAGGACATCTTGCCGCCGGTCGTATCTTCCAGGTCGTGATCGTCCCAGTCTGGTTCGTCGTCGTTGGCAGCCGGCTTTGCCGCCTTGTTCGGGAACGGCACCAACGCCATGGAAAGGCTTAGGCCGTGGTGCCCGTGTTGGTGCCGCGGCTCACCGTCGGCTCCTCGGGCGAGATATCCGTCGGCGGCGGGATCTCCTTATCGGCCGCAGCTGGATTACCTACCTCCATCGCGGAAGCCTGTTCCGCTTCCACCTTGGCGCGCTGTTCCTTGACCTCTTCGAGCCTGATTTCCTCTTCGAGCGTTGTTTTCAACTCGTTGGACGCACGCCGGAACTCGCCGATGCTCTTGCCGAGCGAACGGCCGAGGTCGGGCAGCTTCCGCGGTCCGAAGATGATCAGCGCGAGCACCAGGATGATCAGGAGCTCGGGCATGCCGAGGGAAGGGAATCCCATTGGTTACTCCAGGAAGATTTCCCGCAAGTGATTCATCTGATTATAGAAATCCGGTCTGGACGGGGTCAAGGCAAGGGTGTACATTTCTAAGGTATATGCGCAAGTATCGATCCCTGTCCGCAGCCGTCTTCGTTGTGGTCCTTTGTGCGCTCATTGGCGGCCTTTCCGGCCGCAGAGCCCTCGCCCAGGACCAGCTGGACCAGCAGTACCGCGTCCTCGCCGACGCACTGCAGGCCATCGAGGACAACTATGTCGGCGAGGCGGAGTCGGACCGCCTTGTGTACAGCGCCATCAGCGGCATGCTGCAGACTCTGGACCCTCACTCCAGCTTCATGAGTCCCAGCGACTACCGCCAGATGCGCGAGCGGCAGGAAGGACGGTACTTCGGCCTCGGCATTCAGATCGGCGCGGTCGACGGCGATTTGACGATCAGCCAGGTCTTCGAAGGGTCACCGGCGTACGAGAAGGGTCTTCGCCGCGGCGACGTCATCGCCCGCATCGAGAAGGACGACACGAAGGGCTGGACGACGAATCAGGCGGTGGACAAGCTGCGAGGGCCCAGGGGCACCTCGGTCAATATCGGCGTTCGGCGCATCGGCTACGACAAGCTGATCGATCTGCAGGTTCCGCGTGATGCCGTGCTGATGGCGACAGTACCGGTGGCGGTGATGCTGGATGCAAGCACCGGCTACATCCGCGTGAGCGATTTCGGCGAGAACACGGACCGCGAACTCGGCGATGGGCTGCGCGATCTCACCAGGAAGGGGATGAAGCGTCTCGTCTTCGACTTGCGCGAGAACCCCGGCGGCGCGCTCGACCAGGCGATCAAGGTCACGAACCGCTTCATCGCGAAGGGCAAGCTTGTCGTGTCCACGCGCGGCCGCGTACAGAATTCGGACCAGGATTACCACGCGACCGAATCGTCTGACTATTTGAACCTCCCGATGCTCACGCTCGTGAACCGCAACAGCGCGAGCGCATCGGAAATCGTGTCGGGCGCCCTGCAGGACTACGACCGTTCGCTCATCGTCGGCGAGACGACGTTTGGCAAGGCGCTCGTGCAATCCGTCTACAAGGTCAGCCAGAACGCGGGCGCGGCCATTACGACGGCGCGGTACATCACGCCCAGCGGCCGGATGATTCAGCGACCCTGGGACGGAACGTTCGACGACTACCTGGCGTACCGGTACCGCGAGCAGGACGTCAACAAGGCGCACAGCGACAAGGATCTGAAGCACACCGTCGTGCTCGGCCGGAAGGTTTACAGCGGCGGCGGCGTCGAGCCTGACGAACGTTTCGACGGTCCGGTGGAGGGTTTCAACCCCTCGCGCTTCGGGCGCACGCTCTACGCGCGCAACCTGTTCGGCCGCTACGCGCAGCGGTTCGCCCGGCGCGGCGACACGCGCATTCCGCCTGGTCCTACGACGAAGGTGGTCGGCCCCGACTACGAGGTGACGCCGGAAATGGTCGCCGAGTTCAAGGAGATGGCGAAGAAAGAGCCGATCAAGTGGGACGAAGCGGCATGGGAGAAGGATCAGGATTTCATCAAGGCGATGATCCGTAACGACATTGACGTCGATCTCTTTGGTCTGTCCACGGCGTATCTGAACCTCGCGAAGCGTGATCCGCAGCTGCAGTTCGCGCTGACGAAGTTCGGAGAGGCGCAGTCGTTGCTCGACCAGAGCCGTCAGTCGTCGACGGCAAGGAGAGCGTCGCGTTAACCAGGTGCTTGTAACACCGCCCCTCCTTTTGGGTCCCCAGCCCAAAATATTGTGGTGTTACTTTGGCCTTGCCACTAGGGCTTGGCCTTGTTAGACTGACCGCCGTTTGATCGGGTCGATGCGCAAACTGCTCTCCCAGCGCAGTGCGTCGGCCCCCGGCAAGGTCAGTACGGTAATCGACACAGCGGAATCCGGTTCGTCAGGCTGGCGCGTGTTCAGCGCCGGTCCGTGTGTGTCGTGGTCTATCTCCTCGTAAGGACAGGGGACGAGTAATGCGCCTCGAACGTCTCGAGATTTCCGGCTTCAAGTCGTTCTCCGATCGATCCGAGCTGGCCTTCGACGAAGGCGTCACCGCCATCGTCGGTCCCAACGGCTGCGGCAAGAGCAACGTCGCCGACGCCATCACCTGGGTGCTCGGCGAGCAGAGCGCCAAGAGCCTGCGCGGCGAGAAGATGGAAGACGTCATCTTCAGCGGCAGCGATGCGCGCAAGCCTGGCGCCACGGCCGAAGTGCGGCTGCGTCTCTCGGGATTGCCAGGCAGGCCCGCGGAAACTCCGGCGGCGGACATTCCAGCGCTGACCGAGTTCCACGCAAATGATCCGGCCGGTAACGGCAACGGCCATTCGAACGGCAACGGCAATGGCAACGGCCGCGACGGTCACACGTCGTTCGACGAGGTGGTCAGCGCCTTTACACGCGACGTCGAGGTCACCCGCCGTTTGTACCGGTCCGGGGAGAGCGAATATTTAATCGACGGCGAGGTGTGCCGCCTGCGCGATGTCCACGAGCTGATGATGGACACGGGTCTTGGCGCGAAGGCGTACTCGATCATCGAGCAGGGGAAGATCGGGATGATCCTCAGCTCGCGGCCGGCTGACCGCCGTCAGCTGATCGAAGAAGCGGCGGGCATCACCAAGTACAAGTCGCGGCGCCGTACCGCGGAGCTGAAGCTCGAGGCGGCGCAGCAGAACCTGACCCGCATCGACGACATCGTCTTCGAGGTCGAAAAACAGCGCGGCGCGCTCAAGCGGCAGGCGGCGAAGGCGCGGCGCTACAAACGGCTGCGTGAAGAGCTGCGGCGATGGGAAAAGGTGCTGTTCGCCCGGCGCTATCGCGAGCTGGCGCAGACGATCGAGACGGCGCGGGCGCGCCTCGCCGAGGCGCGGGAACGTGAAGGCGCGGCCGCGGCACGGCTGAGCGAAGTCGAGGCGGACCTGTCGCGGCTGCGGATCGAGCAGGCGGAAGCCGACGGCCGCGCCGCGAAGATCCGCGAAGACGCCCACGCCCGCGAACTGGAAATCAACCGGCGGCAGCAGCAGCAGGAATTCGACCGGCATCAGGCCGAGTCGCTGGCCGTTCGCGCGACGGAAATCTCCGAAGAGCTCGGCGAGCTGGAAACGCGCCGCGAGCCGGCGCGCCTGGCACTCGAATCACGCCGGCAGGCGGTTGTCGAGGCGGAGCGCGCGCGTGACGATGCCCAGGCGGTCGCGGCGGCGGCGCAGGAAGACTTCGCCCGCGCCCAGCGGCAGATCGAGGGCCTGGAGGGAGACGTCGAGGCGGCCCGGTCCGAGGTCTTCGCGGCGCTGAATACCGTCACGGCGTTGCAACATGCCGTCCACCACGCCAGCCAGCAGCACGAACGCGTCGGCGAGACGCTGGCGAAGCTGGACGTGGAGCACGAGGATCTCCGCCGCGAGACCGAGAAAGTCGAGAGCGATCGGGCCACGGCGGCCGACGTCCTCGCACGCACGAACGCGCTGCTCGAGACGGTCACGCTCGATCGGGCGGCGCGCGAATCGGAGCTGGCGACGGCACGATCCGAACACGAGGCGCGCACGCGCGAGGTTCGCGCGCGGGAGCAGGAGCTCGCGGCGTCGGACGCGCGGCTTGCCTCGCTCGAGGAGCTGGCGTCCACGCGCGGTGACTTCGGCGACGCGGCGCGGATGGTGCTCGTCCAGGCGAACGGCCACGTTGGGCAGCAGGGCGCCGTGGCGGATTACCTCGAGGTCGATCGCCGTTACGAGCGCGCGGTCGAGGCGTGCCTCGGTGAGCTGCTGCAGCACGTGATCGTCGAGCGGCACGACCAGGCGGCGGCCGGCCTGTCGCTGGTGCGCGAGCACGATGCCGGGCGCTGCGGGTTCGTCGTGATCGATCCCGGTTCGAATGGCTACCACCCGCGCGAGGCGCTGCGCGTTCCGGGAATCGTTCCTGTCACCGACGTCGTTCGGCTGCAGGGTCCGCACGTCGTGACGATCAGCAAGGTGATGCCTGAGGCGTACGTGGCGGAAACGTTCGAACAGGCCGTTGCGTTTTCGCGGCAGACGGCTGCGCCCGTAGCGACGCTCGACGGCGACGTGCTCCGCGGTCCGCACCTCGTCTCCGGCGGCGCCAAGGTGGAGTCGCGCGGCATCCTGGCAACCCGCCGCGAAATCAAGGAATTGCGCGAACGTGTCGCGTCCGACCGCCAGGCGTTGGCGCGCCTTGGCAACGAGGCGGCGCAGCTCGAGATCACGATCGCCCAGGCAACATCTGCCATTGCCGCGCTCGTGGCCGAACAGCACCGCCAGGAAAAGGACGTCGTCGCCTACGCCGCGCAGCTGTCGCGCAGCGAAGAAGAGGCGACGCGGATTGCCCGGAAAGCCGAAGTGATCGCGCTCGAGCGCAGCCGGGCCGAGGAGGAGCGGCGGACGCTCGAAGGCCGCCGCACGGAAGCGGAGTCGTCCATCAACCGTATCGGCGAAGAGCAGCGCCAGGCGGACGAGAGACTGACCGGCGCCCAGCGGCAGCTGGCGGACGCCCGCGATTCCGTGGCACAGCTGGGAGCGCGAGCCGCCGAGGTCCGCGCGTCGCATGCCGGGCTCGTCGAGCGCGCATCGGCCGTGGCTGCCGAAGTCGAACGCCTCGAGGAGAGCGCGCGCGAGCTCGAGCAGCGCATCGCGTTCCGGGCCGCCGAACTCGATCAGGCGCGCAGCCGCCGCGAGGCGCTTCTGGCCTCTGTCGCGGAGAGCGTGCGGGCACTCGACGCGGACATCCAGGCACTGGACGCGATGCGGCAGGACCTGCTCGCCGCTGATGAAGCGGCAGCGTCCGTGCGCGCCCGCGTCGAGGCACAGGATTCCGTGATTCGCGACGCGCGCAAGGCGCTCGAGGAGGTACGCGCCGGTGCCGGCGAGCTCGAAGTCGCACGGGCGACGGCGGAGAGCGACCTGACGCACCTCGCGCAGAGCTGCGTGGACGGCGTCCAGGCGTCGCTCGACGAGGTGCTGGCTGAAGTCGAACAGATGGAGGCAGCCGGCGAGACGGAGCCCGACGCGGCGGCAATTGCGGCAGAGGAGCCTGACCCTGAGGCCGAAGAAGGCGAAGGCCAGCCCGAAGGGTACGTCGCGCCGCCGCCGCCGGCCTCGATGACCGCCGAAGAGGCCATTATCCGGCTGAAGGCAAAGATCGAACGGCTTGGGCCGGTGAACATGATGGCCATCGAGCAATTCGACGAGCTCGAAGAGCGGCACACGTTCCTCACCACGCAGCGCCGCGACCTCGTCGACTCGATTGCGCAGACGTCGGAGGCCATCAAGCGCATCGACGAGACATCGAAGGCGCGCTTCCGCGAGGCCTTTACCGCCATCCAGCACAACTTCCAGGGCACGTTCAGCACGCTGTTCGGCGGCGGCCGCGCCGGTCTGACGCTGCTCGACGAGAACGATCCGCTCGAAAGCGGCATCGACATCGTCGCATCGCCTCCGGGCAAGCGCCTGCAGAGCGTGATGCTGCTGTCCGGCGGCGAGAAGGCGCTGACCGCCATCGCGCTGATGTTCGCCATCTTCCAGTACAAGCCCAGCCCGTTCTGCCTGCTGGATGAGATCGACGCACCGCTGGACGACGCCAACGTCAGCCGCTTCGTGGACATGCTGCGCGGGATGCTCGATCGGACGCAGTTCATCCTGATCACGCACAATCGCCGGACAATGGAGATCGCGAACCGGTTATATGGCGTGACAATGGAGGAACCCGGGGTTTCCAAGCTGATTTCCGTCCAGCTGAATTAGCGACCGTGGAGTCCGGCTTCAGCCGGATACTATTCGGTGAACCCCATCCGGTTCCGGCACGTAGTGC